>Ga0307379_10000341_pt1 | contig 80863 bp, 76 predicted proteins | sample UN2MG_FD_202237 | JGI IMG/M metagenome (GOLD analysis project Ga0307379, IMG submission 202237) | Soil microbial communities from Risofladan, Vaasa, Finland - UN-2 | ecosystem: Environmental > Terrestrial > Soil > Coastal area > Acid sulfate soil | place: Finland: Risofladan, Vaasa | collected... | reverse complement strand
GACGAACTGCCCATGAAATGGGTCATTTATTTGGCCTTCAACATACACATGGTTCCAACAAAGATGGGACTAAGAATTATGATAGCTGGTATAGTTTAATGGCTCGAGCGTATCCCTCAGCTATGAATACCTATAGCAAACTATTCGATGGCACTGGTTGGTTTGATACCGGAAATAATATGGAAGTAATTTCTTCTGGAGGGTCTGATTCATTCCATGTAAGACCTAGACATTTGGATATTGATGGGGATATTCAGGCTTTAAAAGTCAAAATTTCTGATTCAGTTTACTATATGGTTGAAGTAATTGAACAAAAAGCTGAAGATGCTTGGTTGCCTGATGAAGGTGTTTACATCTATTTAGTTGATAAAAATGAACCAAACGATGACGAATGTACAGATCAAGATGGCAATTCCGGAACTCCTTCAGTTAATGATTGTCTCTATGATGTAGGCGATACTTTTACCGATGCTGCACATGGCATCTATATATCAGTTGATGATTTTTCATTCGATGGTTTTGACATTTCAGTAACTAATGCAGCTGATGGTGCTTCAGATCTCATGATAACTAAATGGGGTAATCCTCCTGGTCATCCGGGACCATACGAAACACCAGATATTTGGTGTGATAGTCCTGTCAATGGGTATGGTCATTATCGACACAGAGATGGCAATGATGATCCTATTGGCATTGGTGATGAACCTTTACTCAATGAAAATAACAGACTCTATGCTCGAATCTGGAATATTGGTGATGTTGATGCTTCTGGTGTTACAGTAACATTTTATGAAAATAAACCAATAGGAGTTGGTGATTCAGGTTCTTGGGGTTACATTGGTGAAGCAACTGTTAATGTTCCCAAAGGAACGAGTCGTACTTGTTATGTTCTTTGGAAACCATCATATAATACAGCTGATAAACCAGATGGTTTACAAGATATTCATTCATGCGTAAAAGTAATAATTAGCAAACATATAGCGGAAGATGACACAGGAAACAACGATGCTCAGGAAAATATCGGTACATTTGAAGTTTTAAGCACAGGTGCACCAATGCCTAATGCAAAAGCAGATTCACGATTCGGTCCAGTAACTGGTACGTTCAATATTGTTAATCCATTCAAAGAATACAAAGACATTTACATCAATGTCTTAGATGTTACGCCCGGTTGGAATGTTACTGGCATTAATGTTGGTGAAATAGTTAATTTCGCTCCTGGTGAGGAAATAAAATACGATATAGAAATAATCCCAGGTCCTGACATTGCATTCACAGATACAGTAGAAGCACACTTAATTGCTTGTGTTGAGGTTATTCCTGGAGATGACCCAGTATTCATTGGGGATATTCATTTAATGCCTTATGGTGGGGTAACAATCACAGCTACAGTTGTTTATAGAAGCGAATTAGATATCAATGCAGAAATAATAAACGAAAATAAATTCAATGTTTTTGGTTCTCTTAGTTTCTTAGATGGTGTACCAGCTAATGTTATGCCTTCAAATCCTGGAGACCGTTTAATCTATTTAAATATTGTAAACAAAGACAATTCTTACGACAAATACAATGCAACATTATCTATTGATGAATTTGGTGACTATAAAACAGAAATCACACTAAAGACAGGAGCTTACAAAGTAAAAGGATATTATGCTGGATCAGAATTCATTGCTTGTGATGATTCCGTTACCTTAGTAGTCGATTTAATTACTACTTCAGTTTGGACCAGTGGTGTTTTTCCAGGCTTCAACTTATTTATCACTTTAGGAGCTGTTTTTGGAATTACTGCTATTGTTGGAATAATTTCAACTAAATCTAAAAATCAATTTAAGTAAAAGAGTTGTTCTTTTACTTTTTTCCACTTTTTCTTTTCATTTTAACTACTCAAAAAAATTTGTTTGAGAATTAAATTGCCATCGCTGAAATGGTCTATTTCCTTATCTTTTTAAGTTATTAGAAAATAATACAAATTAACAATTAATTATACATTGAAAATTAAATCCAAGGAAAAGAGCAGTTAGAAATACAATGAGCAATTACAGTTTACATTTAATAGATGTTGCTTCGCAAAAGGCACTTAAGATGGCTGGTGTGGAAACAATTGAGCAAGACAAGCTTTTTGGTCTCATTAGTAGTATTGCTCAAATGGGACAAAGCATTGGTACCAGTGGTATCGTAAATGTTGAATTACAGAACGATAGAGTTTTTACTTATAATGATACTACCAATAAAGATAATTTATTGATGCTTATAGTCCCTATTTCTTCAGATAAAGAAAAGATATTAAAGAAATTTGATAAATTTTTGAATACAACATTTAAACCAAAAAACGACCTATTTATTGATGCATTGAAAGGTTCTACTGATGCTCTTGAGAAATCACAGCGATTATCAAATAGATATTTTAAACAGATGAATTTTATTAATTATCAATCCCGTATGCCACTTACTTTGAATATTTCTATTGGTCTAATAACAACATTTGCAATTGCTGAATTGATTATTGCTTTACCAATGCTCTTATCTGAAGATGCTTATTCGTGGTATGGGAATTTTTCTACAACATTTTCTTCCTTGTTAGCTTTCATATTTATCATTATTGTTGCTTTTAAATATGGTTTGAGGAATGAGTCCGGTAGGGTATGGTTTTTATTAGGGATAGCATTTTTCTTTATGACTATAGCTGAAGGTACATGGGCAGTACTTGATCTCTTTCTTCATCAAGATCTTTATCCATCCCTTGCAGATGCCTTCTGGATTGTTGGCTATATAATAATGTTAGTTGCACTAATACTTGAGGATAGATCAGTGAAAATTCCTAGAAATATTATTCTAACAATAATTTGGTCCGTTATACTTATTGGCGCAGGAATAGCTGTCTATTTTACATTGGCGCATGATATCTATACATATGAGGATTATAATTTCCTAGAAAAAGCAGTATCAACCTTTTATGTATTCTGGGATATCATCTTGTTGTTTGTCCTTGGTTTAATTTTCTTTAAATATAGGCAAGGGAAAATTGGTGTGTCTTGGTTAATGATCATGATTGGTATTGTTGTCACTGCTGCGGCAGATATTATGTTCTCTTATCTTGACTGGAATGATATCTACGAGCAATTTGTTGGATATAATGACTCAATGTTTGTTACAGGATATTACTTAATTGCTATTGCAGGTGTGTTGCATCTGAAGACATTAATTGATGAGGAATTGTTGAGCAAATGATTTCTGGAATCTATGTTATAAATTCTGCTGGTTTAAAATTATACTCAAAAACATATGATTCTAAAATAGTAGTAGATGATGTTTTACTAATGAGTTTCCTCACAGCAATTCAAATATACGCAGAGTCAGCTATTGATGAGACTATCCAATCAATTCAATCTGAAGGTTTGCATATCATTTACCGATTACCGGACAAGCAAACACATGGAGGAGTAATGATAGTTATTGTTGCTCAATATATTAACTCCACAATTCTTCTAAAAGCAGGACATATTATAGATTTATTACGAAAAGAACTAATCGATTGTAATGATTTCGAGAGCACAATATTGAATATCGATAGATATACAAAAGAAATACAATTAGTGGAAAGCAAAATCGATCAAATTATTGATCTTTCAGATATTGAATTAGGGGCATTAAATTTAGATGAACATGTTATCAAGTTAGAAAAAGTTCTTAATAATTTAAGTAAAAGAATACCTATCAAATCACTCCAAATAGACCCTCATATTTACGTTACCGATAAAAAAATGCTAAAAGTAGATCCTTCTATAACTTTGGAGTTATCAAATATATTAACAGAAAAACTCAGAGCATCTATTACTCGACTTTTTGGCAGTAAAATCTTTGATGAAGCTCTTAAATAAATTGATTTTATAGATAATTATTATGGTTTATTAGTATAATTTAATTATAAAATTGCTTTAGAAAAGGAATTGTTTTTTAATTTGGAAATAAAATTATAAATAGTTAAAATGAAAGAAGAGATTATTTTATCACAGGAGCAAATCAAAAGTATCTCTTCATTAATTGAGGAGAATAATAGAGAGGTACCATTATTCTATGAAGGAGATGTTTGTGAGATTATTTATGTTCCAGTAGACGGAGCAGAATTGCGTGTCTTTCATCATAAACCTAAAAATCCATTAACTCAACGACCAATACTTTTTGTCTCAGGTTTTGGTACTTCTCCCTGGTCTTGGAGACATTTCAATACTGTGATGTATGAAAAAGGTGAATATTATTTTTTGGAAACACGAGAAAAATCATCAAGTAAATTTTTAACTAAACGTAGAAAAACGAAAATGTCTATTGATCAAAATGCTAAGGATTTAGCCCAAGTAATAAAATATTTAGGTCTTGATAAGAGCGATTTTCTTCTATTTGGGACAAGCTATTGTGGCGCTATAATCCTTGTGGGACTAGCTAATAAATATTTTACTGCTCCAATAATAGCCATTCATGATCCATTAGAATCGTGGAAAGTTCAACGAAGAATGTTACTTTTCTTTTTTTATATACCACCATTTGTTTTAAGCTTCCTAAAGATGCCCTTTGCTAGACTTATTTTATTAGGATTGAAAAATAAAGCTGCAAAAAAACGATATCTAGATTTTGTAAGGAATGCAACAGTTTGGAAATGGATAAGATCGGGTTGGCATAATTTCTCTTTTAAAATAGACAAATATCTACCATTGATAAATGAAGAGGTTCTTGTTCTTCATGGAACTAAAGATCGTTACCATAATGATGAAGTTTTTGAGAATATCGCTAGGAATCTTCCCAAAGGGCGCTATTTTTATATGGATTCTCCAAATGAATTTCGTGAATTGATAGTGGGTATTTTTGCCTTAGAATTAGCTAAAAAATCTCAAAAAGAAGACATATCTGATTCTTTCAAAGTATTCGAATATAAACTGAAAGAAGTCATACAAAATAGTTAAGAGCTGTGATTTATCACAATTTCTTTTTCTTAGGACGTTTTTTCAGTCAATCAAAATCCATCTTTTTTACAACTTTTTCATCATAGATAATAAACCATTCAGCTTTAACTAAAACAGGATGAAGACGTAACCATAAATCATCTGGAAGATAAACATGGAGAGAACAAAAGTCACAAGGAACAATTCTTTCTTTACCGTCAACAATCAAAGATCCACCACATCTTGGACACGTTAAGGCAACACCTTCTAGAAGATCAGTTTTTGGTTCGTCCTCTTCTGTCATCATAGCATTAACAAAGAATTTAGCTGCAGGCAACTCCCTTTTTAACCAAGATGGAACGGAAGAAATATTTTTTTCATCATTACAACTAGCGCAAATAATTTTTTTCTTCCCCTTCATATCTTCATCTGGTATGGACAATTTTAATTTACATTTAGGACAATAAGGTGGAGTATTAAAATATCTTAAACGAGTATTAAACTCACCAAAGATGGTGGAATTTCTTCCGTAACCTGACTCTAAATCTGTAGCCAAATCTTTTAAGATACTCGAGAAAATAGTTTGCCAGAAATCTTTAGAAATATCAAAATCATTTTGGCAAGCATTACAATGAGCTTTTTCTAAAGGACCATTAAGAATTATGGAGCTATCACATTTAGGACAAGAAATACTACATTCAATAGAGCTAGAAATCATTTTATCATCAACCAATGCTATTATTTACAATTTTACTTTTTAATATTATTTTCATATGAATTTCTATCGATTCATTGTTTTATCTTGATGAATTTACAATATTTTTTGCTTCTCAGAGTTTTTTCCCACGACAGATTTTTAATAGTAAATCAACTACTATGATATTAAAATAAACATTGATTTATTTGTGGGTGAAATAATTTGCAAATTGTTGAAAATAAAAAAACAAATATGTCATTTGTAATATCCATTGCAGTTATGCTTTCAGGATTAGTCTTTTATTTAATTCATGAATTCGTATCTGTTATGGTAGCTAGTGCTCATCATGCATTTGCTGCAATAGGTGATCTACTAGGAATATTTGCTCTTATAGGGATAATTGTTTCGTTATTTGTACCTAAGATAGAGAAATTACTAAGGAATATTTCAATTATACTTGGATGTGGGTATGTAGCTTTCTATTTATTTGGTCATTTCTTTACTCCAAGCTTCTATGGAACAACAGGAGGACTTCTTACTCGATTTTCACTAAATGGTCTAAGTTTCATTGGGCTATTATTACTCTTTATATTCACTATTCTAATGATTGTAATATTCTCAATGAGAATTAAAGTTCAAGAAGACCTGCCAATTTATCAAAAATTCTCAATAATTTTATGGTTGGTTCTTTTGGGTGTATTCGATTTCGTATGTTTCTATATGGTTAGATTATTAGCTTTTGGGGCAATTCTCGGTATCACATTCTTGCCAACTACATTAGAATTGATATATTTCTTATTTGGAGCAACATTACTGATATTGAGTTTCTTTATAGGAGTAAAGAAAAATATCCTATCATTGCTAGTTTTGTTATTCGCAAATATCCTTGCAGTATCCTATGCTATAGGAACTGTTAATTTCGTTGGATTTAATTTTGTAGTTGCAAATACTGCATTAATAATAGGCAATTTCTTAATAATAATGGGTGCAATTGCATTAGTGGTATGTACATATTTCATTTTAAAGATAAAATATGAAAAGCCAGTAGCAGCAACAAAATAATAAAAGAATGGTTTAAAACCATTTTTTTTCTTTTTTTTTTCAATAAATTATTCAAATCAAATAAATACTTTCGCCATTAAAACGTGTTAGTTATAATTATTATATATCGAAATCAATCAATTCTGCCACTTCATTCATTAAAGAAGTCATTTTTTGGTTATGATAATTAATTCTTCGAAGGAAACTATACATAGTAGCTACATCAATATTGTTTTCATTGATGGTATTTGCTTTATCTTGTACCTTTGAACAATTTTAGCATCAATTTCTTGATTTATCTCTTTGAATTCTTTTAAGAAATTCTTGAATTTTTCTTCAGAAATATTTGAATTCAAAGCATAATCATTTCAATTTATAATACTTCATGACAAACCTCAATCGCCCATTGAACCAATGGTTGTAGTGCTTGGGATAATTCTTTACCACGTTTTGTTAAACAATATTCAACTCTTGGTGGTATGTCTGGTAGTACTTCTCGAACAATTATCCCTTTCTTAACAAATTCACTTAAGCGATCTGAAAGAGTTGCATCGCTTATCTGTTTCTTTTTCAACCCTTTATGTAATTCATCTTTAATTTCAGTATATCTTTTAGGTTCTCCTTGTCTTAAAAGATGTATTAATTGAATACCCCATTTTTTACTAATTAAGTTTAATATTTCCTGAGCTGGTATGAAACATGGCTCTTTGGAGTTTCCATTTAAACATTCTTTCTTATTTACTGAGTCGAGCATCTCACTTCATATCCTTGTAGTTTCTTCATGAAAGTATAGCAACTGCTTATATATAACTACTTCGAAAAGTAAAGTAATATTACTTTAATAACTAAAGTGGTGTATCAATATGCATGATAAAAAATGTTGTCAAGGAAAACATGAAAAACATAAATGTGGCGAATTTAAAGGCAATGAAAATAAAGAAGAAAAATTACTCCATCTGAAAGAGTGTAAAGAAGAATTTCTAGAGCGAATTGAAGAAATAGATAAAGCTATTGCAAAAATTCAAAACGAATAAATCATCTTATGAATAGAATTTCTTACGATTTTCACTTTTTTCTTATCTTAAAAAAAAGGAAAGTTTTTTTTATTATATATAAGGTTTATATACTACTTGTTAATGTCATAATCTAAACTCCATATGAGGGTGTCTACTATTCCTAACTATTACATCGGTATCAATATTGGTTCCGTATCTGTGAACCTGGTAAGCTTAGATGATAAAGGGAAATACTCCATTTCTAAACAACCACATTTAGGAAACCCTATAGAGGCCTTGGATAATCTACTTAAAGAAAATATAACATCAAATGAGAGATTTTATGGTGTTAGTGGTTCATTTGGTTCAATAACTGAAGTAGTTGCAGTTGAACGAGGCTTAAATTCATTTAGTGAGAATTTTGACGCTGTTCTATCATTAGGTGGGGAAGCTATTGTTTTGTATATTTTAAGTAAGGATAAACATATAATCAATGTTTTATCCCATGACAAATGTGCTGCAGGGAGTGGTGAATTCTTCAATCAACAAATCGATCGATTGGGATTATCATTATCTGATGCTATTTCATTAGCTAAAAAGGGGAAGAAAATAGAGATAGCTTCTCGTTGTTCTGTTCATTGTAAATCGGATATTACCCATAAATTGAATCGTGGTGAAGCATCTGTAGAAGATCTCTTAGCTTCTGTTCTAGCAAGTATGGCTAACAAGGTAAAAGGGCTTGTCATCCGCTCTCGAGCGAAAATCGAACGATTATTAGTAATTGGTGGTGTTTCACTCAATGAAGCCTTTATTAAATTCCTAACTGAAGAATTAGAAAATATCGAGATCATTATAAAAGATGTTAGTCCAGTATTCGAGGCATATGGAACAGCACTTTTAACAAAAGATTATCCGAGTCAAAGAGAATTAAATTTACGTACCAGTAGAAGTTTCTCTAACTTAACTTCATTAATTCACTATGAAAAACAAGTAAAAATAATAGATCCTGTAGATTATAAGAAGGATTTTGAATCTAAATCACCATTAATGTTAGGTGTAGATGTAGGATCTACAACAACAAAAGCAGTTATTGTTGATCCATCAGATATGGCTGTTGTTGCATCTTATTATGGACGAACAAATGGAAATCCTGTTGAAGCAGCAAAGAAGTGTATAAAAGAAATTATCTCCCAAGTAGGAAATTACGATATTAGTCTAGTAGGTGTAACTGGCTCAGGACGGCAATTAGTTGGTGCTTATTTAGGTACTTCAGCAGTATTTAATGAAATTTCAGCTCATGCTCAAGGAGCAGTTTACTTTGACCCCGATGTAGATACTATTTTTGAGATCGGTGGACAAGACTCAAAATATATGTTCCTTCATAATGGTGTTCCGGTCGACTATGCTATGAATGCTACTTGTTCAGCTGGTACCGGATCATTTCTTGAAGAAAGCGCAAAAGGTGATCTTGGGATAGATGTTTATAGTATTTCACAAACAGCAATAAATGCCAAAAATCCTGTAAGATTTAAAGCTGATTGTGCAGCTTTCATAAATACAGATATTCGAACAGCTCTGCAAGAGGGTTATGCTCGAGATGATATTATTGGAGGATTAGTCTATTCAATCGTTGATAATTATCTCAATAAAGTTAAAGGTTCAAGGCCTGTTGGCAACAAAGTGTTTTTCCAGGGTGGAGTTGCTAAAAATCATTCTATTGGGTATGCTTTTGCAGAGGCAACCGGAAAGCAAATTATCATTCCTCCCAATCCAGAATTGATGGGAGCTTTTGGTATAGTTCTTATTGCCAAAATGAAGTACGAGCATCATGAAATAGCTGGTATGCCATCTGAAACATCCTTGAAATCATTGATAAAAGAGAAGTTGAAACATCTTGGAAGTTTTACATGTAAATCTTGTAAAAATTATTGTAAGATAGAACGATATGAAGTTGGCGGACGTAAATTTGCTTTTGGTGGAAGTTGTACCCGATATGAACATCTTTGGAAAGGTTCTGAAAAAATCGCTGAAAAAGAAGATTTGGTTGAGAAACGAAATGAACTTATTTTAGGACTTGAAGCCAAACCATTAGAAGCAATGGATCCAAATAAAGAGAAGATAGGTGTACCGCGAGCACTTTTAACTCATAGTCTTTATCCTTTATATAAAACGTTTTTAGAAGAGCTAGATTATGAAGTAGTTCTTTCTGATATTGATGAAGAAAAGGAATTAATGACTAATGCTCCATTTTGCTACCCCATACAAATATTGCATGGCGCAACCTTGGATCTTGTAAGAAAAAACATAACTACTATTTTCTTACCACACGTTCATAAAATGCCAATCGGTGAAGATTGGACAGAATCAACTTTTTGTCCCATAACTCAAGCAAGTCCATATTTTATTAGAGAATCTTTTAGAGATGTTACTATCCTTAGTCCTGTTTTAGATTTCGAGAAAGGGTATGAATTTGACAAATCACTTGTTAAAATGGCTATTGAAACATTGAAGCAACCCAAGAAAAAAGCAGTAGCAGCATTTGAAAAAGCAGTGAAGAAACAAAAAGATATAGAAGCTCAATTCATTCAATGGGGAAAGGAAGTTATTGAAAAAATCAAAGGAACAAATGAAATTGGTATACTCCTAGTAGGTCGAAGTTACAATGCTTTCCCACCTGAAACATCATTGAGCATTCCGAGAAAACTTGCTAGTATGGGAGTAAATGTTATACCTTTTGATTTTCTTGAAAAAGGTGGTAAAGCAGATATTCCATGGTTTTTTGCCAATTATGCTAAAGCAGCAATTGATATTGCTTTACAATATGAAAATCTCTATGTGCTTTATATCAATAGCTTCAGCTGTACAATAGATGCTTTCAGTCAGAATTATTTACGAACAGAAATGGGTACTAAACCTTATCTCATGTTAGAGCTTGACGCCCACTCTGCAGACGCTGGTATTCAAACACGTTTAGAAGCTTTTCTTGAGATTATTAAAAACTATCAATCAAGAAAAAGAGTGATTGAAGAGCAACCTTTCCAAGTTGCACAAGTTAAACGTCGAAATGGTAAGGTAGTAGTTATAACATCAGAAGGAAAAGCAATTGATATAAAAGACCCAAGGGTTACATTACATCTACCAAGTTTCTCCAAATATCATACTGATATTGGCGAACGAGTTTTGAAAATGTTTGGGTATAATGTTGGTGAATCCTCTGATATTAAATTAGAGTACTTAATTAAGGGATTCAGATGTAGTTCGGGGAAAGAATGTATCCCCTTGCCTGTTGTTTTAGGTCAAATAATGTCACTTGTTGAGAAACGAAAACCTGGTGAATTAATAGGTCTCTATATGATTCGTGGAGGTTCACCCTGCGCTGTCTATAGCTATTTCCATTATATTGAGCAGTTCCTAGAGAAGAATAAGATTGAAAACGTATTCATTTTTAGATTTGATTATCTAACTAAATTCTTAGGAATGAAGTTACAACATGTAATTCGTTTTATTCCACCAGCCCTCATCATAGGTGACCTTATTGCTGAAATTGATAGTTCTATTCAAGTTGTCGGTGAAGAAGGCAGTTTTGCCCTTTTACAAAAATACTGGTTTGAGTTTTTGGATAGTATAGTTAGTAAAAAGAAATTCAGAAGAGGTATTAGAAAACTAATAAGACATCTTGCCAGTATTCCTAGAAAATATCATCCAAGGATTTTACCAAAAGTCCTTATTACAGGTGACTTTTTTGTTCGCTTTAGTCCATTTTTCCTCAAAGAATTAAGAGACATTTATGCTCAAAATGGTATTATTGTAAAATCAACAGATCTATTCGAATTAGGTGTTTATGGTACACACTTCAATGGTGGGTATCTTGCTACAAAAGAATGGAATATGAATCCTGATAAAGTTCCTGCATTGCTTAGAGCATCAGCTACTCCATGGGATGATGCTTCCAGAATATTACTAATGAGTAGAGTAGGTATCAAGGTCATGTATGTAATGGAAAAGAGATTACGTAAGAGATTTGAAAGAACAGGATTACTATACGCTCATCAAAACGATCTTGGCAAAATAATAGATCATGCTAGCCCCAAGATAAGTCGATTGATCTTTGGTGAAGCGATACCATCTATAGGCAAGGGTATGGAAACATTAGAGGGATCAGATTATGATTCATTAATACTTACAGGACCTTTCAATTGTCTCCCCTACAAAATTGCTCAAGCAATTCTCAAACCTGTGTATCAAGAAAACAATAAACCACTACTAGTTTTCGATGTAGACATAACATCAATGACACCTAATATGAAACGATTAATTCAAGCTAATATCGAGCATATAAAAAGAAGACGAGAAATTGAAGTGGAGGGTTAATACTAACCTTTATTTCATCATTTCTCTTTTCCTTGATTTTTTATAACTATTATTAAGGATAACAAATAGTGCTATTTGATCTTATTGCTATTTCATCAAAATATGCTTGAGCACTAGTAGATGAATATTCATATGGGCAAACATCACTAAAATACCGGTTTACTGTATAATGAATATGGGGAAATTCTCCACCAATAAGAAGTATGCCAACTTCCTCACCTACCTCGATTTTTTGTCCGAATTTAACTTTTAACAATGACATTTGGTATTCATGAAACTCGGTTGAATTAGAATAAGGCTCGAAAACCAGCATTATGGACCACACAAGGTTTATCCGAATATTTATACTGATCATAATATGTCCTTTATTTTTATTAACTGAAGAAGTAATCAAACCAACTGTCCCAGTACAAGGAGAAATAACTTTTGTACTATTAATTGAAATTTCAAGGTCAATTCCAGAATGATGGTCTTTGTAAGAACCACCATCTTCTATGAGATTGTAACCTCTCAAGCGAACAATATCTGTAGAAGTTTCAAAAGGAAATTCAAGCATAGGTACACCATAAGCCGGACTCCAACCCATCATGAATGGCAATATAGGCGTAACTATTCCTGTGAGAATTATTAATGAACAAAAGACAATTAGAGCAATCTTTCTTCCTTTTTTCATTTCAATCAACATACTATTGTTTTATTGCTAATTTTTATAATTTTGTCTTTATACACTTTTAGCTCTTTTAATTCCTCTTTACTTTTTTTTAATTGTCGATATGTTTAAATGTACACGTCGGCATTTTCATATACCTAAAATTTGGGGAAATTAAAGTGAAAATTACAAGAATTATCCCATTAGTAGTAAGTGTATACTTAACAATTTTTGTACTAATGGTCAGTCAAGCTCAAATACAATCCTATACTGAACAAGGAAATTCCTCGCTTGAAGGTAATGATTATTCTGTACCCTCTGTAGGATTAATACTAACAGAATATGTTATTCCTACTCTTCCAGGAGGCCCTGCACCAAATTGGAATTTAAGCATAACAGGTATAGGATTAACAGAAGCAGTACAGCTTAATTTAACTTATTTAATTGATGAAATTAATGCTGGTAATCTTCCTGCATATGAACAAGTAGCTGAATATTCTGGTGCCAATCAAACACTTATTGGTATCGATATCTTAACTTTAGTTCAAAACTATGCTAATGTCTGGTATGCTGGCGAATTTACTTTTATAGCAGAAGATGATTATTCAGTAGCAATAAATGCAACTGATATAGTTTACAGCATGTTCCCACCTGTTCTTGAAAGTGCTGATATTAAAATCCTTTTGGCTTTTGCTGTAAATGGTAGCTATCTTCAAGATTCAGATTGGGCACATAAAGGTGGCTTACGTTTAGCACCACCAAGTAACCTTGAGCACCAATATTTCAAGAGTGCTTGGGTAGGAAATGTAACAGAGATTTCAATTAGTGATAGATGGAAATGTCATGTTTATGTAGATGGTCAACTAGAAACTTCTATATCAATTGGTGATGAAAGCTCATATACAGATATTGACTATTTAACCTACAATCTAACCTACAAATTTGAAAACACTAAATTTGCAGGACCAAGTGTGACCAGTATTCTGTTTTCTATTGGAGTTTCACTTGATGAAATATCATTAATCCAAGCTGAAGCCCCAGATGCTATAGCTTTAGTTAATGCTACAGAATTTGGTGGAATTAAACCTGCAATATTATGTCAAGCTATCAACGATGAATATATAGGTTTCAATAAAGGTCCCTTTAGATTAGTTGGTGGAGATCTTAGTTCTTTTCATTGGATAAAGAATTGTTTTGCTCTTCATATTACAACTATGCAACTAACATCATCTGTTCCAGGATTCTGTATAGTGGCTACAATTGGTGCTCTAGTTTCAATGCCTATCGTTAATACGATAATCAAAAAAAGAAATTAATGATTAATAATAAAGGATAAGCTACTAGTTATTAGGGTAATTTATCCTTTTTCCGCTATTTTTTCTTTCTCAGCTTTTACTTTTTAATAAAAATTAATGGTATGATCATATCTTCAAAACGACTTTCTCCATGGATCCCAACTCGTTCATCGTTTTCAAACGCTAAATGCATTCCATGGTCAGCTGTAATTATTACCAAGGTATCATTGCTAATTATCTTAATTAGATCATTCACATAGCTAAAAGTTGTATTTACTTTATTCATCCATTCACTCGAGTAAGGTCCATATGTATGTCCAATATCATCGATTCCATGGAAATGGACAAAGAGAAGATCACTTCTATTATCATTTATTGATTCGTATGCTTCATCGAAAATTTCATCATCGATGTTATCATTTTCATTTTGATCTGTTAACCAGAATTCATAATCAGCCTCTAAATTCAAGAAACCAACATTACCTTCTATGTATTCAGTAGTAAGGTTATTTTCACCAGCAATATCAAATATTGATGGTACTTCTAATTGATGATTTTGTCTTGTCATGATACCAGTTACTTCAGGCCAATATCCTGTAAGTATTGAAGCTGTGGCAACATTAGTAATTGATGGGAAAACAGTCAAAGCAGGTTGTTCAATAAAGGGATTTATCTCAAGTTCTATCAGACCTAAATTTGATAAATTATCCCAAAATCCCCACCCAAAGCTATCTAATAAAATAATAATTGTCTTATTTATTGAATGCTCTTCTGGGGTAAAGAAGGCTTGACCTTGTGTATACCAATTTTTCAGAGATAATGCATTGTAAATAGTAGGAGCAATATCAACTGAGTTATAATAAACATTAATAGCTAACCCTTGAATTGAGTCAATTTTTTTATGCCCAAGATCTATTTCAAACCCATTTTTTCCTAATTCTAAATCTAAACTATTTACTTCGCAAGAACTAATATAATCACCATTATCTTTTGTTGAGATTATTTTTAAAAGTAGATATGAGTTAATATTGTAGTAATTTAGTACGCTACTTAAAGCCATTTTGAATTTACCATTAGTTAATTCCTTATAACTTGTAATATTAAGAATAGCTATATTTTGATCTTCAGTAAAAATCACTAATTGGCTATCTGCTGGGATTTGTCTTTCAACAATTCCAGGTAAAATAATTCCCAAAATGGTACTTGAAGTAACAACTAGTCCGACAGTGATTCCTATTAGTATTTTTTTGCTTTTAGCTATCATTGGTTACATTAATCAAATTTGATATGTTAATTTAAACATAACGTCATCTTACTTAAATCACAACGGGGAATTTAATATGAGATTAGTTGGTGATTAACTAAATTTTCTTGTAAAATATGTGAAAACTTTTTTATCGAGTTATTTTTCCATACACATCGTATTTAATTGGTGTAGAAAACTGATGAAAAGAAGATGGTAAGCTAAATGAGAAAATTAGGATTAATATTAATTGTTGCATCTGTTAGTGTAGTAGCTATTACGGGAACAGGAATAGGTATCTGGTTGGGGGTAAAAAGCCAAAACTTTCTTCCTCATCCTGATAGTGAATGGTCTTTCAAAATAAGTGGTAATATTGTTGGTGAGGATTTTAATATTACATTAGCTGAACTAATTGCTATGCCGTCTCATAAAGATGATTATGTCATTAGAGGATCAACTACTTTTGAAGCTGAATATCAGGGTGTCTTATTGTCTTATCTTTTTGAAGATATTATAGATGTAAATGTTTCAGCAACAACTGTTACATTTGTGGCTATTGATGAATATTCCTTGAATTTCAATATTGATGAATTATTAAGCAAAGACTCACCTATTTTGGCGTATAAAATGGATGGGCAATATTTAGAAAGCAAAGAAGATGGTGGCACTGGTTACTTACGTTTAATTCTTCCTCCAGAAAGTGATCAAGATTATAATGGTCCCTTATGTCTAAAATGGATTGTTGAAATTATTTTTACCTAATTTCATTTATCCAACTTTCTTTTCTCTAAAATAATGTTTTTTTTATTCACTATTAATGAATTAAATTAATTTTGACTCTATTTTAAGTGATTACAAGGTAACTCTTACGGATGAAAATCATAAAGAAAAGAATTTTGATTTTTTATTATATCTTGGATAATTTTAAAGGTAATTTTTTCTAGACAATATAATTTGGAAGATGAATTTAAAGCGTTCAAGTAAAATAGTTAAAAATGATGTTGTATATCATTTAAGTATAATATATGAAAATAAAAAAGAACCATTTAGGATTTTTGTAAAATTAACGAATTAGGCGTTAATAGAGAAGAAACAGTTAAGGTAGAAAATAATGCTTGAATTAAATAAAATAGCAACCGGTTTTACTATTCTTTATAATAATTTCGAAATAATTCGACATACAAAAGAGAAACCTTTCTGTATTGTTGGTGTTGGAAAAGGGAAATATTCCATGGACCATGGTATGTTTAAGATAAGAGAAAAATTACAGAGCAAATATCTTTTGGTAGATTATACAGTAATTGAAGAATCAATTAAAACTATAACATTGGAATTTACTATAATAGATGATTCAAAATTTCAAATAACTATCAAAGAAACAAAAGGTAATATTGAGATTCTTTTTACCACAGATGATACTAACTTGAATCGATTGTGGATTAGTTTTCCAGCAACAATTGATGAAAGTATTTATGGTTGCGGTGAGCAATATTCAGAAGTGAATTTACGAGGTAAAAAAATTCCTTTATGGTGTCAAGAGCAAGGAATAGGAAGAGGCGATCCAAAATTCTTCACTTTTTTAGCAGATGTGTTCAAGAATGCTGGTGGAAATGCTTTTACAACTTATTATCCTCAACCAACTTTTGTTTCTTCAAGAAATTATTTTTGCCATATAGAAACAACTAGTTATTCAGAGTTTAATTTTAAAAACAATTTATTCCATGAACTTTACATTTGGGAGATACCTGCAAAAATCACATTTGGTAAATATAAAACTGCTTTACAAACCATTGGCAATCTTTCAATCCTTTTAGGAAAACAACAAATTTTACCTGAATGGTTATTTGATGGTATTATTTTAGGCATTCAAGGTGGTTCTGATATTGTTGATAAAAAATTAGCTCTTTGTAAAGAGCATGATATAGCTGTTGCTGGTGTTTGGTGCCAAGATTGGGAAGGAGGAAGAATTACTACATTTGGTAAACAACTTTTCTGGGATTGGATATTTGATTCTACCCTCTATCCAAATCTCCCTGCTTATATAGAACAATTACATAAAAATGGCATCAAATTTTTAGGATATATCAATCCATTTCTTACATTAGATGGAAAATTATATCAAGAAGCATCGAGTAAAGGATTTCTTGTTCAACGACCAAAAGGGAAAGGTGAATATCATATAGAAATAACTACTTTTCCAGCAGCTATTTTAGATTTAACTAATCCTGATGCTGTAATGTGGATAAAGAAAATAATCAAACAAAATCTTATAGGAATAGGTATGGATGGTTGGATGGCTGATTTTGGGGAGTATTTGCCAATAAATGCTATATTGAACTCAGGGGAAGATGCTGAGAAGTATCATAATAAATATCCAGTTGAATGGGCTAAAATAAATAAAGAAGCACTTGAAGAAACTAAAAAATTAAATGAGGTAGTATTCTTTACTCGAGCAGGTTATACTTATACTTCAAAATATAGTCCTCTTATTTGGGCAGGGGATCAATTAGTTAATTGGAGCATACACGATGGTATTGCTTCTGTAATTCCAGCTGGTATTTCTTTGGGAATATGTGGTATATGTAATTATCATTTTGATATTGGTGGGTATACTACAATTGGGACATTTAAACGAACCAAGGAAGTTTTTATGCGATGGGTTGAATTGGCTGCTTTTACAATGGTTATGCGTACACATGAAGGAAATCGTCCTGCAGATAACTGGCAATTTGATTCAGATGAAGAAACTCTCAAACATCTAACAAAAATGGTTAAATTACATGTTAAATTGAAACCATATTTGAAGAAATTAACAAAAGACTACATTGAGAATGGATATCCTCCAATAAGAGCTTGTTATATGCATTATGAAAATGATAAAACACTGCATCAATTAAAATATCAATATCTTTTAGGGTCAGATATTTTGGTTGCGCCAATTATCCAAGAGAATCAAACAACTCAAAGAGTCTATTTACCACCTGATGATTGGGTGCACCTTTGGTCAAATCAAGAATATGATGGACCTGGATGGATAACAGTTAATGCTCCAATAGGTGAACCTCCAGTATTTTATCGTAAAAACAGTCAAAATGAGAAATTGCTATCAGAGCTCTCTGATCTTTAATCGACAAATTTTGACATCAAAGTTTATAAAAATCGATATCCTTAAACTTATAGAAATTAAGTTGGTAGAAAAATGGATGAAAAGAAATTACCCGAAATAGATGAATTTGAACCAGTTGAAGATTCTGATTCTACCGAAGACAATGAATTGATATCAGAAGAAGAAAAAGAACTTGAATCATCTGAAGAGATGGAATCGGAATCTGAATTAAGTGAAGAGGCAGATGCAGAAGAACAAGAAATTGAGGATATAGAAGAACAAGAAGAAATTGTAGAAGAAGAATATGATGAATCAGAATTAATCGATGATGAATATTCCGATCTATTTGATGAGAGTGAACCTGATATAACCACACTTGATAGCACCGAATTAGAATCGGGTGAGATTATTTATTTTGAACCTCGAATGAACCCAAATATTCCTGGCAAACATAAAATCGGAAGAACAATTCTTATTTCATTTGCTTTTCTATCAGCTTTGGTTGCTTTAACTTATTATAATCTAGCTGTACCAGTAATTCTGGACAGCCTTGTTGAAGATGACTTTATTTTTCTAGGATTCATAAGACATGATGCTTTTATAGGGCTCTTGATGACTATCGATAATATTTTAGCTGTTACATTACAACCACTATTTGGCTATATGAGTGATAGAACTAGTTCAAAATTAGGCAGAAGGATGCCTTATATGATTATAGGTGTCATAGGTTGTGCCTTATTCTTTGGAATAGCTCCCTGGGGTCAAATTTTAGGTTATTTTGTTGGAATGTTAATTTGTTATAATATTATGATGGCTTTCTTTAGAAGTCCGGCATTATCTTTAGTTCCAGATTATACAGAAGAAAAACATCGCTCCACAGCAAGTGGTTTACAACAATTAATAGCAAATATTGGTACTATCGTTGCTTTTGGTATACCAATAATAGTGGGATTATTTGTATCAAGAACAACTCATCCTAATCAAGATGAGCGTAATGTTATTATTTCAAAGATAGGTTTTCCAATAGTTTCTGCTTTTATGTTGATCAGTTTGCTAATATTATTCCTTACAATTAAAGAAACACCAACAGGTAAAAGTTTCTTCAAATTATCTGATAGGAAAATAACCTTAGATCCAGTAAGTCTACAAGTAAAAGAAGTTGAAGAACAAAGAACAAGAATTGATCGCGAAACAAGACGAGAAAATAGAAAGTATTTCTTTAGTAAAAGAAATGTTAGTCTAATTTTGTTATTTTTTGCTGTTTTCTTCTGGTTCTCTGGTTTTGCTGCAATAGAAGCTTTCTTCACATTATTAGGTTCGAATTATTTTGGTTTAGATATGGATAGAACGCCTTTATATGGCTTAGTTTATCCTATATCAATGATAGTAGCCTCAGTTCCAACAGGTTTAATCGGAAAGAAATTTGGACGAAAGAAAACTCTCTACTTATGTCTGGGATTTCTCATCGTTAGTCTTTCACTTCTATCCTTTGTTGTTATCTTACTTAAGAGTATAATAGGATTAGTTGTAATGATGGCTATTGTAGGTTTCTTCTGGATGGGTATTATAGTTAATACTTTTCCAATGATCTGGCGATTATGCCCAGAAACCAAGATAAGTACATTCACTGGAATCTATTATACCTTTAATCAAAGTGCTGCAATTTTAGGCCCAATAGTGATTGGTTTTATTTTCGACTTTCTAGCAAACAAGAATTGGGGAAATAATAAATATAAGGCACTCTTTCCTTTTGTTCTTGGTTGTATTCTTGTGGCTTTGTTATTCCTAATTTTCGTTAAGGGTGGAGAAGCTAATGACGTACCTAAGAAAAAAGAGGAATCTACTTTCAATTATTGATTCCTCATTTCATCTATTTAGATAATAATCTACTGACAAAATTCTCTATTTATAGATAAAAAAATCTAAAAAAACTTAGAAAATAAACAAAAAGTCTATTTAAAGCTTTACCTATCATTAATTTATAGTTTATTTTTTTACTTTATCAATTAAGAGGTTAAGTTGTTGAATTAGCTTGTACAGAAATAGCAAAAAATACAAAGTATTAGTAATAATATTCAGTCTTACTATTAGTTTAGTGTTAAATCTTTATATGATAAATTATTCTGAAATAAACGCACATTCATCTGTAGCATATCCATCTGAAATATTCTCTATATGGAATGGTACCAGTCCTACATTGAATGGCTTAATAGACTTTAGTTCTAAATCGAATAATCAAGAATGGTCTTATACAGCAATATATGACTTGTATGATTATACAAATGCTATTTCTGGCAAACTCCTCCTTCAGAATGATAATACTAATTTATACATCGGATTAGATGGTATTAATTACCATGATGCTACTCCAACAACAGATTGGGGATGTACAATTTATTTTGATTTAGATCATAATGGTTTCCTTTCATCAGTAGATAGGACCTTGTATTTTATATCCAATAGTACCGATGATTTTGTTATTTTTAGGGGTTATAATGCAAACACCAAGAATTGGTATGTATTAGAATGGGGTAATCCTGGTACAACTTTAACAACAAGTGGTATATTATTAGATACAAATTTTGACACATCAGATTTTAATAATGTAACAAATCATCGACAATATGAAATAAAAATACCTTTTTCAGCATTAGCTAGTAGTACAGGTAAAACACTAGGAATAGCCTTTGAAGTAACAGATGATTATAATACCCAAAATGCTGGTATAACTTGGCCTTATATTGAAACCAACCTGTTTTATATTAGAACACGAGCGAATGTTTGGGGAGATATCACCTTTGCTGAAGAATTTAAAAATAACTTTGATTTAATTGTTGAAAAGAATCTCAAAGTAAAATCATCAGCTTATGGTGTAAATAATGGTACATTTATGACAGCTGCAGATATCGATGGGAATGGTGATAAAGAGCTCATTGTCAGTTCAAATAGAACTGTTTTGGGGGATAATCATTTATTAGCTATTTTCGATTATAAGGATGGCACATATCAAAGGATTTGGGCAAGTTGGACAACAAGTCATCAATCTCTCATAACTTTCACAATTAGTGATATTGCTGCTTTTGATTTTAATGGTGATGGAAAAGATGAGATTTATGCTGTTGGTAAAGCAACAACAATTTTGCGATTTAGTGATTGGAATACTTTAACAAATGATTTTGATACAAGTGAGATTATATTCACTCATACTGCACAAATTAATGGTTATTTAGCAATAGGTGATGCTTCAAACGATACATTTGCTGATTTGGTTTTTGGTGATATAAATGCTAAAGTTAATGTTTTAGAATATAATTCCTTAACAGATTCATTTAGTCAGGATTCACCAAGATCACCATTTACCCCTAAGTTCAGTTTATTACCTGTTTATCGCATTCATGATATTGCTATTGGAAATATGGACTCAGATCTCACTGAGGAGTTATTGTTCTATTCTCAAATAACCTCAGATGATACTTTGGGTATAACAAGATTACAAATATTCGAAAGAACAACAGCTAAATATCAAGATAATGCTTTTGATGATTTGCCAAATGATCCACCTGCGACTATGGAAGATCAATTTGGTCACACAATTGTGGTTGCTGATGTCGATAATGATTTGTGTAATGAAGTAATTATGGTTGGGAAGAATTACCTTCGTATATTTAGTAATACCACATTCAGTAATCCAAGTCCTCCATTAGAAATATTACTGAACGATGGCCAAGCTTCACCTAAATTTGCTGGAGGAGCAATTGTTACTGATATTAATAATGATGGAAAAAATGAATTGTTATTTGGAGCGAATAATGGAACATTATATCTTGGATATGTTACAGATGAAGGTTCATCATTCACTTTCCATTTGAATTGGTCAAGTGATTTTGGCAGTTGTTTAGGTTTTCATGAAGCAATAGTTGCGGAGGATTTCGATGGTGATGGCTATAATGAAATTGCCATTGGAGATAATTTTGGTCAGATATTTATTTTTGGTAAAGGAAAAATTCCTCAGATTTCAATAACATCCCCAAGTTCCGGTTATATTTCTTCACAAGAAAATGTTCTTGTTAAATGGACTGCTGCTGACGATCTCCATTCATTACATTATTTTGAATTATATGTAAATGGTATGTTCAAGAATAAATTTGGTGCGGGACAAAGAGAAGCAATTGTTTACCTTACTCCTGGTCAAAATAATATAACCATTATAGGATATGATTTTTCAGGATTTACTCAAACGAAATGGATTACTGTAAAATTCGATGTCAAAGCTCCTCAAGTAACAATTACCAGCCCAGCTAACAATTATGCAACAAAAGTAGATGTAGTTGAGATTTCTTATTACAATACTGATCCAGATGATGATTTTGATTATTATAAGATATATAGAAATAGTACTCATCTAGGAGATACTTTTGATGAATCCTACTTTGTTGATTTACCTAATAGTGGTCATTGGAATATAACAGTTGTTGCAGTTGATGACACTCTCCTTGAAGGACGTTCTAGTATAATTGTTATTCGCGACAATCTTGCTCCTGAAATAAGTATTGTCTCACCTATGGATGGTGTGGCTGTAAAAGTAACAGATTTAGAGGTAACTTGGACTGCAAGTGATAGTCTAACAGAAATCGATTATTATAATGTTTATTTGGATAGTTCATTTTATGACACAACAACTGCTAAAACAATGATTATTTCATTAGATACTGATAAAAGCTACTTAATAGAAGTTAGGGCATATGATATAATTGGTAATAGTCAAACGGATAGTATTACAATTTCGCGAGATACTGTCAATCCAACAATAACAATAGATCCTATTACTCTACCACAGTTAGATTCATCTGTCTATTATACCAATAATCAGCTTCTTTCAATCTCTTGGACTGGTTCTGATAATTTATTAGGTTCAGGTATAAGCTATTATCAAATTACCATTAACGGTTATTTATACAATACCTATAGTGCTTCAACAACTAATGCTGTGCTCAATTTAAGTACTGATAATTTGAAGAACATCTTTGTTACAGCATTTGATAAAGCAGGTAATTCTGATAATGATTATATAACAGTTATTTATGATACAACTGCGCCAAATGTCAGTATAAATACTCCTCAGAATGATTTTGTTACAGGTTTAACTTATGTAACTATTTCATGGAGCGCACATGATGCCGGTGTTGGTATTCAGAATTATATTGTTTATGTTGATGATATATATGAAGCAATAATCACTAATCCAATAATCACTTCATATCTTGTTTCAATCCCTGAAAATAGAACTTACAAAATAACAATTAAAGCAACAGATATCTTAGGCTATACATCAGAACAATCCATAAATGTAACTCATGATGGTAATGCTCCAACACTTTATTTGACTTCACCTACAAGTTTTCAGAGTTATTCAAATACCACTACTATAAACCTTAGTTGGGATATATCAAATCTTGATGTTGATTATTTTGAAATTTATAAGAATGGTACATATTATAATACTTATACTAATGATACCTTTGATGCAATAATTGATGTTGGTGTAGTTTTACCTGGAGAATATCCACTTTATAATATAACAGTTGTTGTGGTAGCAATTGACTTTAAAACATATATTGATTATCGATGGATTACTTTTGATCTAACAAATCCTCTTGTAGAAATTACTAATCCAATAAATAATGAAATTATACTAGAGCATAATTTAGTTGTTGATTGGAGTGGTTCAGATGTTGGATCAGGTATTGATCAGTTCATTCTAATTGTGGATAACATTAAGATTTACAAGGAATCTACAAAATTCTTCCATATTATTAATGTAGAAAATTTTGATGGAGTAATTAATTTAAAATTAATTGCTTTTGATAATGCTGGTAACAAAGAAATAGATTCCATAAATATTATGATTTCATTATTAGCCCCTGAGTTTAGTACAACCATTAGTTCCCTTACTATACAAAATCATCCTGATTTACAATTTAACTTATCAATATATAACCCACGTTTAGGTATCAAAAGCATATCTGTTATGGTTGATAGCAGTACTGAGGTTTTCTCCGCGAATTATGAACCATACTATGTAACAAATCCATTCTGGATTCTTATATCCATTACCGAAGATGATTATATTGGCAACTTGGATTTACACAATATAACAGTTTCAGTAATTGATCAAGTTAATCGTGAAAACAAAGGATTTTATAAAATAATCATCGATCAAATTAATCCAAAAATATGGCAAGCACCAATTCTTGGTTCACAAATACTAAATCAACAGAAAAATAGTTTGGAAATAACTGCTCCAAGTAGCTCAAATATTTATAATCTTACAGCTATAATAGAAGAGAAATATGCTCTAAGTTATGTTAAATTAAGAATAGTAGGAACAGATTATAATGAAACATTTGATATGCTTTTGGATTTAAGTGGCACATCAGGCTCATTGAAACAATATTATCTCGAAATAGATTTCAATAATTTTACATCAGGTGAATATCAATTAATTTTCTTATTTGAAGATGTTGCTGGTAACAGTAATTCTCAGACATATACCTTGAGTTTAACTATTTACGAAGAACCAAATGGTAGAAATTATCTTACAATTATCATTATAGCTAGTGTAACAATTGTATTAATACTTGCTTTTGTTTTAGTAATTGTTCTAAAGAGACCTGTTAGTAATATTGGATGGGAAAAAGAACTTGTATTGGTAGCTTATATTCTTCGTTCCGGTCTTACAGCTTTATTTGTTCCTTATTCAACTGAAATAATAACTGATGAACAACTTTTTGGTGGGGCTATGACTGGTATTAGAGGCATTCTTGAAGAAATTATTGGTACAAAAGTTCCTTATAACGTTGAAGTAGTAGAATTTGGTCAAAGAAATCTATTGATCTATCCTGGTGATTATGGTGATGCTATAGCTATAGTGAAAAATATTAAACCAAATCATGCTAGAATATTAGCTAAATTCTCTCAAGATTTCGAGGAAAAGTACAAATCTGCTTTAGAAGATGACACCCAGGTTAGTTTACGTGCTTATAGAGGAGCTATTTCATTAGTAAGATCATATTTTGGTGAAGGCGAGAATTTAGAGAAACTAGAATATCAAATAACTGATTTAGAAAGGCAAAAAATAATTGATGAAATTGGTGTACCGTCCGAAAAACCAGCAGAGTCAACTATGGTTAGTTCATTCTACCAAGAAGTGGTCTCGAAATATGGAACATTAGACGAATTATCGTCAGATGTTAAGGTATTAATTGGTGATTCCATCATTCTAGCTGAACAATCTTTAACATTGTTAATCTCAGGTGATTATAAACAAGCTGAGAAGAAAGCAGCTGCTTCATTGAAGAGTTTAGAATTAGCTCGTCAATCTGATGATCCGCTAATAAAATTCAAAACGATTTTTGACAAATTACCAAAATATCTTGAGATGATTATTCAAGGAGCACTTCATGGGCGTAAAGGTCATACGGAAGAGCTTCACAAAGCTATTGAAGAAGCCTCTCAATTATTTATAGAACAAATAATTTAGTATTGTTTGTTCTTTATTCTTAATTAAAAAAGAATATGAAATGAAACAAGTCATTCACTTATTTCATTACTTCTGCGGAATTTATTTTAGACCAAGCTTTTGCTTCACCTGATTTGATTTTCTTTAATTCAGGCAGATATCTTAGTAAAATGATAAGCAGAACACCAAAACTATAAACAATGGTAAATGGAATGCCATAACCATCAACATCTAAAACATAACTGTGTGGGAATGGTTGAATTATTTGTGTCCCTAGTCCAATCAAATCAAGTATGAAGAATATTGGTGAGATAAACGACACTCCCCATACAGAACCTATGCCGGAATAACCGCTTAAAAGACTTAATAAGACAATTAAGATGGGAAAGATAAATGGACCTACAGGCCAGTACAAATAAATTAGTGTTCCACCCATTGTTGCAAGACCTTTACCTCCTTTAAAGCCAAGATAAGGCATCCAACAATGTGATGCTATAGCTGCGAGAGCTGTTAAAGCTACAAGATAATCCAAATTCGGATGATTCCGTGCCATAGCATATTCGACGATAGCACAAGCTCCTGCTCCTTTAATTAAATCAAAGGCGCCAACCATTAATCCCCATGGCCAAAATCCTGCCGCCCGAATAGCATTTCTTGTGCTAACAGATCCTGAACCAAATTCTCTGGGATCAACGCCTTTAACCAATTTGCATATTATATATGAAGTTGGAATTCCTCCAATAGCTGCACCTATTAATGGTGCAACAAAAAATTGCCAAACAATCGATGCCATTAATATACCTCAATAGTTAGTAATAATTAGAAATTACTTTAAAATACTCACATAAGAAATTTATCCATCTATTCAAGAATAGATGGTTCGGGTTATTTTAATTAAATGTAGATCATTTAATCACAGCGATTTTGTTATTCCTATCGAAAAATCGTTCCAAATTCACGTCGTTCTCTTTCAATTTTTATATTCTCAAGAAAATTTACTATATTGGTATCTCTTTTTCTATCAAATGTTTTTTCTTCAAATTTTCTGTCGAGAAAAGCTTCTATTCTAATTATATCACTATCTTGGTATGGTTTGAAGTTCAATTCACCGTTTGGTAATTCTTCAATGTTCTCAATAATTGTGTACAATTTATCAATTAGTGTATTTTCAATTTCTTGATGAATACTTTGACGGGTGGGGAGTCTTTTTAAAAATAATCCGTCTTTATCTTCAATGAAATCATCTTGAGTTTCTACTTCTTTCAAATCTTCTATATCATCAATTTTTAATCTTTTTTTTTTCACATAGCTTTTAGCGTACAAAATTCTCACTCAAAGTATAATATAGTCGACAAAGTATAAAAAGGATTCAGTGATGAATTCACAAAACTCAGAATTTTTGCGTAATATTCTAATTTTCTGAAACAAATTATCCTATGGATGATAACTTTGGATTATGATACAATAATAGAAAACGGAAAAATCTTAGATGGAACAGGTAACCCTGGATTCTTTGCTGATATTGCAATTAAAGAAGGGAGGATAGTAAAAATTGGTAATCGTTTGGATAAGTATTCTTCCAAGAAAGTAATTGATGCCAAAAATTTGATTGTCAGTCCTGGATTTATTGACATTCATTCTCATTCTGATTATACCATTCCTTTTGATCAAATGACTGTATCAACAATTCACCAAGGGGTAACTACTTTAGTTGTTGGAATGTGTGGAGCATCTTTAGCACCAGTTAATCCAAATAAAAAGGAATTATTTGATAAAGAATTTTCTATGTCAGCACCATCTGGACTAGATTATACAGTAACTTGGTCATCATTTAGTGAGTATTTAGATGTAATGGAAAAATTAGGTTGTTCTTCAAATATTGCTTTTTTAATGGGTTTTGGAATGATTCGTTTGGCAGCAATGGGTTATGAAAATCGTGAACCTACTCCTGATGAACTTGAACAGATGAAAAATTATATACGGGATGGGATGGAGGCAGGAGCTTTTGGTATTTCAACTGGATTGATCTACACACCACAAGCTTATGCTAAAACAGAAGAAGTAATTGAATTAGCGAAAGTTGTTGCCAAATATCATGGTCTTTATTTTAGTCATATTAGAAATGAAGGCAAGTATGTACTAGAAGCAGTTCAAGAAGTAATTAACATTGTAGAAAAATCTGGTTGTCTTGGTGGACAAATTGCCCATCATAAAGTAGCTGGTAAAGATTATTGGGGATTAAGTAATAAAACACTTCAATTAATTGAGGAAGCAAATAATAGAGGTACAAATATCACTTGTGATCAATATCCATACAATCGTGGTATGACATCGTTAGTAACACTTTTGCCACCTTGGTCTCATGAGGGTGGTTTTGAGAAGCTACTCGAGAGATTAAGTAATACTGAAGAGAAAGAAAAAATGCGTAAAGATATGAACGAAGGGACTAGTTACGAGAGTTTTGTTAAAAGTAGTGGGTGGAATCATATTTTTATCGCTTCACTCGAGACAGATAAGTGGATGCCATTTATTGGCAAATCTTTGAGTCAAATAACTAAGGAACTTGGGAAAGAAGATGAGTTTGAGGTGCTTTGTGAAATCCTAATTGATGAAAAAGCAAAAGGCTCAATGACCATTCAATCTATGGGTGACGAGGATATTGAGAGAATCATGACTGGTAGATATACAATGGTTGGAACTGATGCTTCAGCAATACCCCTAACGGGACCATTAAGTTATGGAAAACCACATCCAAGATATTTTGGAACTTTCCCAAGAATCCTCGGTCTCTACGTAAGAGAGAAAAAAATAATGACTCTCGAGACAGCAATTAGAAAAATGACTTCTTTTCCAGCCCAACGATTAGGACTATTTGATCGTGGAATCATACGTGAAGGGAATTGGGCTGATATCACTATCTTTGATCCTGAAACTATTATTGATAAAGCTACTTTCTTAGATCCACTTCAATTATCAGATGGTATTGAATTTGTTATAGTGAATGGTGATTTGGTTATAGAAGAAAAGAAACATCTGTTAACTAAACCAGGAAGAATTTTGCGTAAAATAAGAGCTTGATATTGTAGAAATAAAAGAGGAAGAATTATTACCATGTGGATTATTCTTTCAACTCCTTCTCTTTTTGCCAAAATAAATTATCACTTTTTAATCCTAGTTCAATAAACATAACAATTCCAAATGAATTGAAAATCAATTGAGCTAAGCTATTGATCATAATTGTTATTCCCATAGCATACTGATCATTAAATACGTTAAAATTAAGATAAAGGCTGATTAGATATCCTATAATCCAAATACCTATGAACCAAATAATAATTTGTGGAAAAAGTAAACGAACAGACTGTTCTTTCGATATTTTTCTTTCTTTCTCTAATGAAATGGCTAAAAAGAATGTTGGTAGAAGGATGAATATATGATTGATCAAGTCACCACCAGTCCAGAGATATTGTGCAAAATAATCGTCACCCCAAGCAGTAAAAGCTATTAAAACATAGTAAAGAAATGTTAAGGGTCTAATAATCACTGCAACAATAAACAAATTTCTAGTAATAATAATTTTTTTTCTAAAATTCTTCTCATAATTATTTTTGTATTTACTGAAACTGATTATTATTAAAATCAAACCAATAATGATGGGTGCAAATATCGTATAAAATAAAATTGGATTAAGAACCTCAAATGCACTTTCAAAAATATTGATTTGTGGGGTGAATCTAAGAAAGGCTATAAATTCCTTTATAAAAATCAATAGAAAATATGTGCAAATAAAACCAATACCAATCAGAGTTATTTTTCTATATTTTTCATCATTAGTTTTAATATTCTTTTTTAATTCTTTATTCATAAATAATAACCTTACAAGTATCATATAACATTGTTTTTAGATATTCTGGATTAAATTGTAAAATATCCTATTAGAAAAAAATCAACAAAACAGTTATAAAAGAAAATCCAGTAACAAATTTGGCTCAAAAACGATAATTTAAATTTTTCAATTAAATCTCGGGCGTTTAAAAAATGACTACAAAAGAAGTTAAAAAAGACAATCTGCAGTTAAAAGGTAATAAAAAGAAAAAAAGTTCTGCGGATATAAAGGATTATACTCCTTATTTAACAACAACTGAAAAACAAGTCCAAAAGATCCGTTCAAAAATCGAAGAGTTAAAACAATCAGTACCTTCTTTTTGGGAAGAACCTAATTGTAAAATAAATAACATACCTGTAGCCGGTGGCACAATAAGAGTTTTACATTTAAAACCAGTGAATCCAATTAGTATAAGACCAATTGTGTTTTTATCTGGTTGGTCGAGTATGCCCAGACTCTTTAATGAATTTTATGAAATGTTACATGACCGCATAGAATTTTATTTTGTAGAAACTCGAGAGAAAATCACCAGTAATATTAAACGAAGAAAAGCTGATATGAGCCTAAGTCAAAAAGCTAAAGACGTTCAAGCTGTAATAAACTATTTTGAATTAAACAAACAAGATTTTGCTCTTTTTGGTTCGTGTTGGGGTGCTGCAGTAGTATTTCAAGGTCTTTTAGACGGAACCCTTAAAGCTCCTCAATATGTGACCTTTTCACCAATGCATAAACTTTGGTTTAATAAAGTAATATTGAAAGGACTTGCTCCTCTTTTACCGGCTTTTGTTATCACTATTCTTATGAAGATTCTACCATTTTTCATGTTTTTAGGAATGAAAGCTAAAAAACAAAAGAAAAGGATACTTGAAACATTCAATGATGCTGTAGCTTGGAAATGGAAAAAAGCTGCTATAGCTGCAGCAGATTTCGAGCTCTTCGGTAAATTATCAAAAATCGAAGAAGAGGTTTTGGTAATAGCAGGAACTCATGATCGAGTTCATGATGCCAAAAATTACCCTCGATTTACCAATGAATTACAAAATAGTCGATTTCTTTTCTTTGGCATCGATGAGACTGAAAGAGAATATACTTTAGGATTAATTTTAAATGAACTATCTAAAATATCTTCAAAAGAATATATCCCAAAATTTTTCAAAGAATATGAAAAAAAGATAGAATAATCAACATTTAATGATGACTAAATGTTCACATATTCTTTTCTTTTTGGTTTAAGATAGAGGATAATAAGAGTAATGATAGCTACTCCCGCAACACTGAAACCTATAATACCTCCTATACCTAGTTGGTAAACATAATAATCCCAAATTATATGCGTGAATATTATTGTAGCATTTTGCCCTGTACTAAGAGTAAATTCAATTTCATAATATTGGATTCTATCACCTTGTGTATATGTTCCAACAAATGTACAATTTTCAGTAAAACTCTCTCCAATACCTAATTCGCCTAAAACAAAACCTGGATTGTAGTCATCAAATTGTTCGGATTCGACATTAATTGTTCCGTTTGAATAATCGGGAACTGAAAAATTAAAGAAATGTTCGAGATAAACAGTTATTGAATTATAAGAGAAGGTAACTGTTTGTCCTTCAACTAGAGTATACTCCTCATGTCTAACATTGGGTTTTAGTACCATTTTATTAGTATCTAATTTACTTGCTGAATTATTATTGGTTATACTTTGAACAAAATTCATACTAAAAAACAATGCAAAAACGAAGATAAAAATAATACTCTTACTTATTTTGTATTGCTTATTTCCTGTCATTTTAATACCTATCCCTCACATAGTTTTAGTTTATAAAATATTTAAATAATTGTAATCTTAAATACAAAGAAAGTAACCTTCTTTTTCAAACTTTTATTGAGTAGTGATCATTTCGTTTTTTTTCTTTCTAAGATAAAATGTTATTAAAATTATTATTGGCACTAAAATGGTTGTTAGATAAATAATTCCTCCAATAAGAAACATTGTAGACATATCTGTCACATTAATGATAGGTTCAAAGATGATTGGAGAAATAAATTGTCCCAAATATAACATTGAATTATATCCACTAAATAATCGTCCTCGAGATTTTTCAGCTGTATTGTTTATAAGATAAAGACTAAGATTGGGCATTACTAATCCAAAACCCAATCCTCCTATAATAGCTGCTATGAGAATAATGGTATAACTAGATGCATATGATAAAATAATAAATCCTATTCCTAAAAGACTAAAACCAATTATGAAAATTGGTTGAAAGTTTAGAAGCTTTTTGATTTGTTTGAAAAATAACCCAATTGTTCCTGCTACTAAATTGACTAAGGATAATGCTAATCCTATAAGGAAATTAGATACAGTAGGACTTATCGTTGGAATATAGAAAGGTAGTTGTGTTGGGCCAGTATAAAATATTAGCATATTGATAAAAATTAGTAGGTAACAAATAGCTATGATCCATTTGATACTTTTTCCTAAAACTGGTTTATCATTTTTTATTATTTCACTTTTTTCATCAATGACTTGTTTTATTTCAGTTATTTTTTCATCAATATTTTTTGTGCTTTCTGGGAGTGAGATTATTGTATTGGGTATTAGAAGAATTGGCAAAGCATAAATTAAGAAAGGCATATTCCATCCAATATCAGCTAATGCTCCCCCCACTAGGAGGAAAATAACTCCTCCAAAAGCTGAAAAAGCAACTTGAAAACCAAGAACCCGGTTACGCTTTTGCCCTTCATAATAATCAGCAATTAATGTTAAAGTAGTATTAGTTATACCTGCAACAGCTATACCTAAAAGTATTCTACCAACTAATATCACGTATAAATTTTTCAAGTAAAAACCAGAAGTTCCAGCTAAAATGTATAAAATAAGAGTCGAAATAAGGATTGGTTTTCGTCCAAATTTATCAATTAATATACCTATAAGTGGTGCAACTACAACAAAAGCAATAGCAGGTATTGTTAGGCATAGTTTTGATAGAAATTCCGCATTAGGAACTGCTGCGAAAAATATTGACATAGATTTTATTGCAGGAGAGATAGTGGAACCAGCCATAACAGTTAATGTACTAAGTAATAACAAAGTAGCTTCCTGTATTATTCCTGATTTAGGTTTTTTATCTTCAAGTATATTTTGTTGCAACCAGAACCCTTCTTTAAAGCAATAGTAATAATCCCCTAAAATTTATTAGTATAGTGCTTTATTAAATATGACTTAATGCTCTAATTTGCAAAAGATCATAAAAATAATCTATCATGATAGTTATACAAAAGAGCAATTTTCAGGTTGGTTGTGATGGATGAATTATTATCCCTAAAAGAAAGAATAGAATATCATACATCAGTTAATTTAATGCAAAAGGACTTAGTCAGAGTAATGGTAACAGAAAAGGGTGGAAGAATTATTGCTGTAGATTTTGGTGAAGGAAATCTTTTATGGGTAAATGACGATATAGAATTTAATTTAAAAAACGATGAGTGGAATTTGGGAGGGATACGAACCTGGATTTCACCTGAACAGTTATTCTTCTATTCAGATCCTGAGAATTTTGATGGGTGGTTTTGTCAACGAAATCTTGATCCAGCAGATTATTTTTTTACTAAACAAACGAAAACACAAACTTCTATGGATTCAAATATTAATATTGTTAATATGGCTACTAACGAGAAATTAATTGGTAGAATTAACAAAAATTTCAGCTTAGGGAATTGTTTAAGGACTGCTAGCTCATTAAAATTTGAAATAAAAATTTCCACCGAATTACTTCTAGAAGTTTGTGAATTTCCAGTAGCGCTTTGGACATTAGTTCAAGTACCAGTTGATAGACAGAATAAAGGAATTGTAACAATCCCTGTTACAGAAAATTCACAACCAATTCATTATTTTGGACAAATACCTGCTGATTATTTGCAAGTCGATAAATCAGAAATCAAATTTATAATGGATGGAAGTAATGAATTGAAATTGGGTATTAAACCAGAAGATCTTCAAAATCCTGTAAATCAAAAAATGAAATATACTTTTACAAAAAATCAGAAGAGAATGAGTTTAGAACTTTCATCTCTTACAGGAGCAACTTCACAAGCACAATGTTTAGATAAAGCAAAAGCTAATCCTAATGGACCAAAAGGAGTTTTACAATGCTATAATTCGGATTGTAATAAATCAGGATTAGCCTTTGGTGAATTAGAAATTCAAAGCAAACCAGTGGAAAAAACAGGTGAGTATTGGAAAGCTAAAGAAGAAATACTAATCACTTTTGAAATGAATTTAGATTGAATTTTGTTTTAATAAAAGTAAATGAAATCTATTTAAAATTCAAATCTATACTAAATATGTGAAGTGATTATGCCATATACTTGGTATCATATAGGATTCGCAGTGCTACTTTTTTCACTAATTCCCTATATTGATCCCATCGCAATTATTCTGGGAACAGTATTGATAGATATAGAAGGAGTTCTTTACCTGCTGTTTAAAATAGGTGTAGAACATGGCTATTCTCATAGTTTGTTGGGAGTAATGATCTATTGTTTACCATGTGTATTCTTTAGCTGGTTATTTTACTTTGTTTTGGGGAAAATTACAAAAAGATCGTACAATTTCAAATGGTACCTATCTTTAATATCTGGTATTGTTGGTTTACTCTCCCATATCTTCTTTGATGGTAGTCTATATCCTGAAATGAAAGTTCTTTATCCATTCTCAAAAAATACTGGATTATTATATGGTCTAATGAGTTACAGAACAGCAGTGATAATTTTAACAGTAATGTTTTTTGGTGGGATATTGATACTATTAGTGAAAATTATCTTGAAAAATAAAATTAAGATAATTAAAATGATCTTTTACAATTTCCCACCAAAAGTAACTGATGTACAAGAAACAAAAATCTTGGAAGAAAGTGCTATTCAAAGTGATGTTTGATATTAAGCATAAGTTTAAAAATAATGAAAGGGATTAGCATCTTGTATACATTTAATGAAACATAGAGATAAGAAGTTGATATTTTCAAGTACGAGTGAATTTTCGTGATTTATTTCGTTTTCGTAAAATTAAAACTTTTGAGTTCATTGTTTTTGGTATGTATAACAAAATAATTGGTGAAATATAAAAATGAGTCAATACGGCAATTATGACAGAGCACCACGAGAAATGCACAAGGTCACCTGTGCTGACTGTGGAAAAGAAACCGAAGTTCCCTTCAAACCAGATGGCGAACGACCTGTTTACTGTCAAGACTGCTACAAAAAACGAAAGCCACGAAGATATTAATCTCGTGTTTCCTTATCTGGTTGAATAAAAACTTTTTTTGGATGTTTTATTCATCCTTATAATTTTTTTAATTATTTTTATTTTATTAACAAAACTAAAAAACTCGTTTATCTTTACCTTTCTTAGTTTCAATTTCATTCATTAGTTAGGAGTAGATTCTATTTCAAAAAAAGAGTTAGTTAATAAAGCCGTTAAAGAATTTGCTGATGGTAATCATTCTGAAGCAGTAAAAATTCTTGAAAAAGTTATAATTGATTTTCCTGATTTCTTTGAAGCTTGGGTTAATCTTGGTACTTTTTATTGTGAATCAAATCAAGCTGAGAAAGCAATAATCAATTTTAAAAAAGCGCTTGAACTCGAATCAATGAATGGTACTCTTTGGTTCTATTTAGCTATTGCTTATAGTGACATGCAACAATATGATAAAGCTCTTGAAGCAAGCATAACCGCTTTAGCTCTAGATCCTAATAATCAAAAAATCTGGTTAAATCATGGGTATATTCTAGAACAAGCAAATTTACCCAAAGATTCTTCGATGTATGAAAAACTGAAGATTGAAATAAATCAAAAAAGGAAAGAATTAGGATTACCACCTATACAAATTAAGTAAAAGCATTCTAATTTCTTTTTTCTAAAAAATTTAACTTTGGTTAAAAATCTATTTATTTTCTATCATTCTTATTAAGCCACATTCTGGACATACATATTTTGTTTGTTTATGAAACCCGCCTTTTCTTTTTACATCTTTCATTTTCACTCGCTTGTTCTGTTTGCGACATCGCGGACATTCCATGATTCATCCTTTTAACCTAATTTTTTATGCATTAAAAAATTAATTATAGTTTTTTTTACCAATAATTTTTCTTTTTCGTTTATCAGCTAATTTTCTCGCTTTCTTTATGAATTTCGATTGTAATTGATGATTAGCCATTCTTCTTCTAATAGGTCCTAGATTTAATATTACTCCAACAAATCGTTGAAGCATTTTATGTGTCCAAAGGTGCTGATTGTCATATAGAAGGTTTTGAAGTTTACCTGTCTCTAAAGCCATTCTAACAACTCGTTCAAAAGAATCTTTTGGTGTATGCATCGAATCTTCTCTTCGATTCATAATTATAGCTTCTTTTTTGCAATTTCGTGCACAAACACCACATCCAATGCATCGTTCATAATTTATTTTAGCTCCCTTTCTGCTATCGCTACTCTCAATTAAAGTGATTGCTTCTACTGGACATTTTTTAACACAAATATTACATCCAGTACAATTATCAGTTTGTATTTCAGGAATAAAATTACTATAGATATCAGAATTATACCCCAAACGCTTATACGCAAGTATCGCTTCACAACAACAACCACAACAGTTGCAGATCCAAGCAACCTCTTCCTGAACGCTATCACCAATTTGTACTAATCCTAAATCGACACAACGATCAAGTATCTTATGAGCTTCTTCTTTATTTATTTCTTTGGCAATCCCGTGTTTTGAAAGACTCTTAGCTGCTCCATTAAAAGTTAGACAAACATCTTGTGGTTGATCGCAAGCTTTTCCTTTGTGTTCCATTTTATGTCTACAATAACATGTACCTACTGTTATACAGCTTGCAGTGTCTATTACTTTTGATGCTCGCTCATAATCTAAAACAATTGAATAATCCTTAAGTTGAATAGTTTCTTCTTGAACAAATACTCTATCTATTGGTGTTTTAGTAGCGAAAATGGCAAATAAGAAATCATCCTCTTCGTTTAGATATTGATAATAAAGGTCCGATAGGATTTCTCGGTTAAATTTACCGTCTGTGCGCATAATAGAAAATTCAAAGAATCCCGCCATAGGTGGAGCTAAAATATATGTTCGTTTATCTTTTTGGCAACCATCTAATAACAAACCTTTACCTGCTAATGTATCTAAGATTTTTTCCGCTTCCTTTGGTGTTTTTTTCCAAATCTTAGCTGCTCTTTCAGCAGTAACAAAATTGATCGGTAATACTGATACAAGCTCAGCTTCCTCCTCGGTAAATAATACCTTTAAAATTTCTAATAGTGACTCAGATAAGGGAGCTCCTTGCGGTGCTTTATCTAATCTTTGTTGTAATTGCAAATAGCTATTTTTCTCATGCCCTTTTTTATGACCCATTTGACTTATCTCCTAGAATCGCCATTAAATTCAATAAATCTACATATTACTTTTGTATTTAGCACTATTCTCACTAATAACTTTTACTTGTTTTTAGTTTGATTTAATCAGTTAATTACTGTGATTGTTGTTTTACTTGCTTTTTTTGTTCATACAAAAAGGTTAAATAGTACTATATAATACTATCCTATATAGAATTAATGGGTGATTTTACTATTGAATAAAGAAGAACTACTAAATGTCGCCAAGGAAATTATGTTAGAAACTCGTGTTGGGTATGTCTCTAACATAGATAGTGATGGATTCCCCAAAATAAAAGCTGTTTTTAACTTGAGATACAAAAAAGAATTCCCTCATCACGCTTCTGTATTAGAAAAATATGACAATAATTTTACTAACGTCTATATCAGTACAAATACTTCATCACAAATGATCAAAGATTTTATGAGTAACAACAAAATAGCAATTTATTTTTGTGTACCAGAAGGTACTAAGGGAGTTATGTTACAAGGTTTTGCTGATATTGTAGATGATATGGATCTTAAAAGGGATATTTGGACAGAAGGTACAAAAATATATTATCCTCTAGGGTATACTGACCCGGATTTTACTATCCTCCGAATTAAAACAAATTACATTGAATCTTGGTATAAAGGTCAAAAACATACATTGATTGTCAGGGATAAAAAATGAAATTTAAAAGTAAAGGTGGATTTCTCATTGCTAAAATCCACCAACTTTCTGGACGTATCTTTGCTAAAATCTTGAAAGAAGAAGGAATCGAACTTAATCCTGCACAAGGACGGATTATGTTTGTTTTGTGGGATCAAGACAATATCTCCATTCAAGAGCTTGCTACAAAAACCTCTCTTAGTAAGACTACACTAACATCGATGTTAGATAGATTGGAAAAAATGGGTTATATCCAACGTACACCTTCACAGGATGATAGAAGAGAAATATTGATCAAATTAACTGCAAAAGATAGATCTTTACAAACTAAATATCAACAAGTTTCAGAAAAAATGATAGAGCTATTTTATGAAGGAATGTCAGATGAAGAAATAATTATTTTTGAAAAAACTTTAAGCGAATTATATGAAAATCTCAAAAAACATGAATAAAAAAAAGAGAATAAGGATAATTTATTCTCATTCATTGATTCTAGGGTCACCAACAATCTGAACAGTATTTTCTTCTGTATCTTTAATATTGAAATAAGAAACCATTTGTGGAACATCAACTATTTCAGTAGGTTTCAAACCTTTCTTTGCAAGATATGCATGTGTTTCATCAAGATTTTCTACTTCAATTGTTAATATTCCCCAACTCGGTTCTCTTTTAGCTTTTGGATCTCGAGTATTAAGGCCTACACTTGAACTACCTGGAAGCTTGATTTCACACCAGCCGACTTCTGGACTAAGGTACCAGCCAACTTCAAAATTGAACGTTTTAGTATAGAATTCTTTAGCTCTTAGTAAATCATCGACACCAACTTGAAAGAAGACACGAGTAATTTTCATGGGATTATCTGTCAAAAAACCACCTATAAAGACAAGTTAGAACGATATTAAAGAATTTTTTCAATAAAAAATAAAAATGGATAGAAGTTTCTATCTCATTTTCGTTTATTTTTATTAGACTTTATTATTTTTGTAATACCAACTATACCAAATAATGCTGGAATTGTTATTAACCAATTAAAACCTGGTAGAGATCTAATTTTGAAATCAATTGCATTTCTTATAATTTCAATACCATAGCTGTCACCTTCGATTTCAAAATCAATGGAAAATGGACCTTTAGCAGTGCTGGTGTAATTTGCTACGAATTTATTATCTTCATCTAGATCATAAAGGTATACAGTTTTATCTTCAAATTCTTCGTCCTCTGAATGAATTGTTCCCTTAAGATGATCAATCGTATTAGTATAATTAACTCCGAATATGTTTGTTAAATCAGACGTTTCAGCACTTAGTGTATATGTCTCATTTATGCTTCCTTTAGATGGAGCAATTTCAATATTTGTAATACCTGATAATCCTAAAACCGCTTTTGAAATCGCTACACTGAAAGGATAGACATTAACATTAATTGTATTATATGCTCCTGTACCACCAGTAACTAATCGTTGATCTGAAACTACTCCTGATCCGTAGATGATTTCTGCTCCTACTTGAGTCATTTTCGAATAAGAACCACTATAGTAGCAAACCTTTTTTCCTGCTACTAAATCATCTGCGTAAGCAAGCACTAAGGTTCCAATACAAAGACCACCAACAACAAGACCTTCTTCATAGGCTATATTGAGTATATCATGTACATCGTTATTGATTATAAGATAAGTCCAATGTGCTCCTGATGGGATAATAACACAGTCAAATTCTTGAATGATTTCTCTAGTCATATCATAAACTGAGATATTTGGTGCAACTGGTCGTTGTGGTTTATTAGGACAAGACGGCACTAAGCTAGAAGTTCCAGCAGTTGTAACGTTACAACCAAATGCTTCAAATTGTGTTTTTAACCAGAAATAAGAATCGCCAAAATAAGTTCCAATGATCAATAAAACTTTCATGTCTTCAAGACTTTTAATTTCCATTTGAGAAAATCCAACATTGTTTATGGATTGAACCTCAAGAAAACTATCATGTTTAGATGGTATTGCTGAAAAAAGATAAATAATAAGAAAAATAGCAAGAAATGAGCTTTTTGTAAATTTCATTTTTTACTCACCAAAAAATTTTACTTTATGTAGAATACTGGTAAATAAAAATAAGAATGCATTAGTCTTGGATATTAACCAAAATTAAGTGCTTATCGATGCATTATTTTTGTACTTTCTTATGGAACCATTTCTTTGGGAAAATAATTCCTACTTCTTGTTGATATTTTCTATAAGGATCACCAAACCGTTTGATGAGATCTTTCTCTTCAAAGTGAATCATAATAGGTGTATAAATAATTACGAAAACAGTCATAAGAAGAACGAGAAACCAAGAATTGATCAAGAAAGCAATACCGATAAACGTAGGCATCTCACCTAAAGTTTGGGGGTGTCGAATATGTTTGTATATCCCTCCATACATCTCAGTCTCTTTTGAAGGTGTGTGAGATTCTTTACCAGCGTGCGCCATTCCAACAATCATTAAAATCATACCCGGAATAATGATCACTAAACCAATAATAAAACTAATCCACCAAAATTGGGAAACTAACCAATCAACTGTGGCAATAGGTAACCAAAACCAAAGAATCATAGTAACAAGAATAAAAAACTCAAAAATCATAGCAAAGATACGTAAGAGGTGACATTCTTTCCAAGCTTTTTCTCCTCGCTTTTCACTTTTAGTCATAGGCATAGTACTTGAAGAATATAATATAGCAAAAAGAATCATTGAAAAAATCATAAAACTAAAATTTAACCACTCAAGCATAAGATCATCTTCAGTTAAGTATTGGATTCAGTAAGAAATAAAATAAATATTTTATGATAGTAAATATCAACAATAATTAAATTTTCTTATCTAGCATTCGTCTAGGATTTTTTTGAAATCATTTTTGTGAATCATTAGTAACCAAGCAGTATTTAAGATAAAGTCGTTAACATCACCAAAATCATAACCTTCAAGAAGATCGAAGATTTTCTCGTCAACTTTTTCCATTAAAGATGACGCTAGATCTATGCCATCGATATAGACCTTTTCAATAATTTTAGCGATACAGTCTTCATTAAAAGATTTGTTCTCATCAGAAAGATCTAGTAGGATTCTAAACGCTTCATAACCCCTTTTGAATTTCTTATCTTTGGTCATATCCGATCGCATTTCTTTGGTCAGATCATTAAATACTTTGGCAGTGCGCATATAGATAGTAAGAGATTTGTTCTTAAATTCATCATCAGTATAGATTCGTTTACCTGCTTCAACAACCAGACCTGCATCAGATAAGGTGCTGATATACCGGTAAATTGTTTTATCAGATTTTTCATTTCCTTCCAGTTTATAGTATTCCTCAATTTCTTTGATTGTTTTTGGACCTGTTCGTAAAAACTTTAGAAGAATACTATAATCGTTATCATAAAAACACTGTGCTACTTCTTTATCTGTTATATTTTTTGCTACCTTTTGATTATATGTAATAACATCTTGCACTTGCATTATTATTTCACTGTATACTATTATCCTTTTTATGATATTAAATTTTTCTCATCTATTGTAATATCTATCTTAAAGACAAGATATTAATCTCAAAATAATTACTATCCGTCTTAAATTATGATAGCGTCTCTCAATAAATGAGAAAAGTTTATATACTTATTGAACTATACTATATACAAGCGAAAAAAAGGTGATAAAAAATGGCAAAGTATTATACCTCTTATCATAAGAATGGTGAAATGAAACCAGCAATTGATAGAATAGTTGAAAGACAAAATTATCTAACAGAAGAATTTATGATTATTTGTCATCGATAAATGATTAAAGAAAGAATTAAAGTAAAACCTCGAATCTTTTTTCTTTCTTGATTATTCTTTTGATGTCTTAACTCTTTTTATAATCAAAATAACAATTTGAGTAATAGGAATTATTAAAACCAACTCTACAAAAGGAATGCTTGATTCTTCTGTATGAACAATCTTGGGAAGTAAGTCTAATGTTCCATCTGGTTTTGTTTCATTATTAGCAAAGAATATTGGACGAATAACCATTGAACTATCTAATTTAAACATAACAGCACTAGCATTAGTTATTTGGACAAGTGGTACACTAAAATTATAGCTTTCTAGTTCACCTGGTAAAAGTGAAATATTGGGTGATTCCATAGTATATCCTGCTATTGGTGAAAAATCGTTATCTATCCCAACCTTCAATGTGATAGGATAATAAAAGGGGGCATTACCAACATTGGTTAATTGGGCTGAAATCTCGAGAGAAGAATTGATTTCATAGGCAAAGACTTTTGGCAAATAATATTGATAGCCCATCTTTAAAGCAGCTGCTCTAGCTCTTTCTATTTTTCTATCAGCAAAATAAGCTGAAAATTGATCTTCATCCAATAACCAGGAAACATGGGTACATTCAACACAAGTAGTGAAATTCTGTACATCTTTAGGTGGGAAATCATCCCACAAATCTTTTTGGATGTCAGGATAAACTTCTCCTCCAATAGGTTCGGTTTTCCACTTATCATCTTCTCCACTGGCAACTAATAAATTATAAAAATCCCATTCATCTGCTCCAATTGTTTCATATGCAAAAGAATCATCATGATAACCAATATTCAATAAAGAACTGTCAGCTGTAGGGTAACGAACAAGCAAACGAGTATTATTGAAAGCCTTTTCATACGCATAAAGAATTCTGTTCTGAATTCCCTCGTTTGGGAACCATTCTTCATGGGGATAAGTATGCCATTCACCCCAGAAACCAAGGAGCCCGAGCTCAATAAATCCTATTCTTACATCCCCATCATATTGTTTCCCTAATTCATCGATGAAGGATTCCAAAGTTGATATTAAAGTTTCATTAGAATAATCAGGACAAATTCCCCCTCCATAATCACTATACGAATAGGTTGTTAATCCATTAAGCAAAAAATCGGGTATGCCTGTGGGTTCATCCGGATAATCAAGATAAACTCTAAAAATTGTTTGATGCCCTCGAGAAGCTACTTCATCTAAATTCGGTTCTAAGGTTAGATCAAAAGTATAAGAATCAAAATTATCCATTACTTCCTTTAATGGAACATAGAAATATTCCATTGAATAGGGAAAGGTATCATATTGTTCACTTATATAAGGGAAGAATCCTCGCAAAGGATTTTCCTCTGTTTTATATGGGTCATAAACATAATTTGTTGTTATTGTTTCTCCGTGTCCATTAAAAACACCTATCTTATTTTCTAAAGGGTAGCATGTGAAAAACATCATACTGATAGTTAAAACAAATAAAATACGATTGATTTTCATTTTCCTATTTCATTTAAAGTAATTTACCTTGAAAAATGTAATGCTATTCAGAATGATCACTCTAATATTTCAATAGGTATAATAGATTGATTTCTCTATAATTCTTTAAGAGATAAAAAAATTAAAGGGATATTTATGAATAGAAATAGAAAATTATTCATTTTTACAATAATCGGATTTTTGGTTGTTATTACAGGAATTATTTTGAAATCTTTTTATTGGGATAATTTGTATACTTTTATACCCATTATAGTAGGTGTGTTAGTTATTTTTATTGCCGCTGTAATTTACCGATTTTCAAAAAGAATTCCAACACCTGTTGGAGAAGATCTAGCTCCTGCTTTCTCTGAAGAATATCGTTTGAGAGCAGATGAAATATATAGACAAAGAGTTGAAGATGCTATTCAAATAGCATTAGGAAAAAAGAAAGACTTACCTTTACAAGTGAATATCTCAGCAGTAAAATATCAAGGAACAATCCATAATGATGTTTGTATGGTCTGCAAATTATTTCTAACACCTAAAGATTCAATTTTACAATGTCCTACTTGTGAATCGTTATATCATAAAGATCATTTACTTACATGGATTACTTCAAAACAAAGGTGTCCCGTTTGTTCAAAAGAACTCTATCATAAAGAAGTTACAAAATAGGCGATATTTCCATTTTTTATTATCTAATTTTTATTTCAAAATTTACTTAGAATCATCAAGATAATATTTTTTAGCAATAATAGGATACAAATTTTATGACTGAAGAAAGTAAAATACTCTTAGTTGAAAAAGAACAATCCAAACCTCAAGTTAAGCGATTGGGTGCCCGAATTGTTGCTATTGTTTTTATGTTGGGTACCGTTGGTCAAATCGCTTGGGCGATTGAAAATACTTGGTTTAATACCTTTATTTATGATGTAATAACTCCTGATCCTAGACCTATTGCTTGGATGGTTGCAGTAAGTGCAGTTACAGCAACAATTACTACACTCTTTATGGGTACTTTGAGTGATCGTACAAAATCAAAACTTGGTCGTAGGAAACCATATATCTTATTTGGGTATATTCTCTGGGGGGTTATTACAGCTGTTTTTCCAACAGTTGCATACATACAAAAGATTGGTATTGCAATTGTTATGATCATTATTTTGGATGCTGTAATGACTTTCTTTGGTTCAACATCAAATGATGCTGCTTTTAATGCTTGGATGACAGATGTTTCAGATTCTTCAAATCGAAATCGAATTCAAGGGTATAACGCTGTTACAACTCTTATAGCTAATCTCATTGCTCTAGGTGCTGCAGGAATAATTATTGATGTTTTCGGATATTTTATTTTCTTTTATATCATGGGTGGAATAGTGACCATTGTTGGAATGATCGCTGGTATACTGATCAGAGAACCTGTTGAACCCATAAGAGAAAAAATAGAAGAAGAAAAAAAGAAATCTATCTTTAGAGAATTCATTGATATTGTTAAGCCTGAAAATCTAAAGGAAAATAAGATATTATATTTATTATTCATTAATCTGGCTTTAATTGGAATAGGTTCTCAAATCTCTTTTCCGTATTTATTTATCTATATTGAGCACTTTCTTGCTTATAGCAAAGGGGATATCTCAATAATTGGTGGAATTGTTATCATTCTCTCAGGCATTGCAAGTCTATTGATTGGTTTATTTAGCCACAAGGTTAATAGAAAGACTTTCATTATAATTTCGGTTATTTTAACATCTATTTTTCTATTTGTTTTTGCTTTTGTTCAACATATCGCATTAGTCATCCTGTTCTATTTCCTACAACTATCAGCTTCTATGGGTGTTGCTATTGTTCAAGGAGGTTGGATGTTAGATAAATACCCAGTAGGAAAAGTAGGTAAATATCAAGGTGTACGAATGATCTTCTTTGTAGCTATTCCTATGGTTATAGGACCACCAATAGGCTCAGCTATTATTCGACATTATGGTTATCCAACAATAATTGATGGGCAACCAGGTTTTGTTCCCACACCTGAGATTTTTCTCTATAGTGCTATTGTTACCCTTCTAGCATTGATTCCCTTATTCTATATTAAAAAGGAAGAAGGAATAATAAAATTTGAACCCAAGAATAAATTAGGTGAAAATCAAGAGTAACCCATAATTTATAATTAAGGTCAATTAACACCGAATTTATGGAACCTTGGAAACGAGAGGAACAAGTTGTAAAAAACACTGTTTCTCCTATCACTGTTAAATCCTTGATTAAGGATTTTCAAACTATTGGATTAAAGAAAGGCGATATTGTAATAGTTCATAGCTCAATGAGTAAGATTGGTTGGATAGCTGGTGGTCCTGAAACTATTGTTGATGCTCTAATGGAAGTTATAACACCAGAAGGAACTATTGCTATGCCATCTATGACTACTGGTAATACCGATCCACAGTGTTGGAATTATCCTCCTGTACCACAAGAATGGTGGGAAATTATTAGGAAAGAATCAACTCCTTATAGACCTGAAATAACCCCAACAAGGGGAATGGGACGAATACCAGAAATATTCCGACAATACAAAGGTGTTTTACGAAGTAACCATCCAATTGCATCATTTGCTGCATGGGGTAAATATGCAAGAAAGATAACTGAAGAACATGATCTTGTTGAAGAATTTGGTATGAAAACTCCTTTAGGGAAATTATATGATTTAGATGCTAAAATACTCCTACTTGGAGTAGGATATGAAAATAATACTTCATTACACCTTTCTGAAAGTTTGGCTGACTTACAAAATCATCCAATAATGCCACAAGGGGCAGCAATTCATGAAAATGGGAAAAGAGTTTGGTTAACGTGGACTGCAAAAGTATCAGACTCAGATGATTTCCATGATTTAGGTTTAGCATATGAAGCATCAATAAACTATAAACCTGGACGGATTGGTCAAGCTGAAAGTCGATTAGTATCAATGAGCGATGCAGTAGATTTTGGTATTAAATGGTTAAGGGCAAATCGTAATTATTCAGAAAAAAATAATGAATGAAAAATTAGTAAAAAATAGAAAAAAAAAAGATTGGGATTAATTCCCTTCTTTTCATACATCTGAGACTTCTACTATTTGCTGTGAGGAGTTACCATTTTGAGTATTGCCTGGACTATCAGGTGGGGCAACCATTTTGCCGGTGTAAATCTTTGCGATCCAAGCTTTTCCTCGAAATCTTTTACGTACCCATTCAGGCATGATCCATCCTATATACCCAGTTATTACTGCTGCTAAAACGATAAATCCTCTAAGAATAAAAACGATAGCAGAAACATAGGGATTTTTTCCTGCTCCAAATATATAGAATCCTAAAGATAAACCTGTAGTGAGCATAAGTAAAATAGACGCGGTAATTACTTTAAATCCTTTTTTCGTAACAATATCTTTTGCTTTTCTTTGAAGTTGGTTAGTTCTAAGAGATAACCGGATATAAGTATATGAACCAATTAAGAATAATCCTCCAGTTAGTAGAATATACGGTTTTGTGATATCTGCTGCAGGATAATAGAGATGGAAATCAACTCCTTCAAGAATAATTTCTGTATACCAATTAGCTTCAGTAGAAGCTTTTGTGAAGATATCCTGTAAAGATAAACCAATCATTCCACCAACTACAACACCAAAAACTGATGTATAAATGGATTTGAAAAGATCATTATCTTTGATTAAATGTCTATTACCAAAGAAATAAATCCAGTTAATAGTGAAGACTAATAAAATAACTCCAAAAATTTGTAGTATTTTACAATATTTTTGAATAACTGGATTAGTAGGATTTAAACCTTCAAGAAGAAAAGCTATTGCTAAAAACAATTCATCAAGAAACAAATTGGTATAAGTCATAATAAGTAGAAAAGTTCCAATTGTACGTTTCTTAAAAAAATTCCTTAATAATAGTAAAACAAATACTCCTAAAATAAGAACGTTGAGTGCTCCAGCAATCAAATAAGGATAGGAAAATGCTCCAATAGCCATAATTAATCCTCCTGGAAAGTATCAATGAACCACTTAAATGCTTGGTAAATACCTGCTCCGGTTATAGCAGAGGTTTCAAAGCATGCCCATTTGATATTTGAAAGTTGACTTAATTCGAATTGATTTACGAAATCAGCTCGACTAATTTTTTCAGCTAGATCTGCTTTATTTAATAAAATCATAACTGGAATCATTTGGTCAATTTGAGTATTAATTATTTTATGAAAGATCTGTTTAGATTCATCTAACCTCATAACATCTGAGCTATCAATAACATAGATCAATCCATCTGATTTTTCATTAATATCGCCCCACATACCTCTAAAATCTTCTTGCCCACCTAAATCGTAAATATCCATTTTTAATTTTGGCAAGTCGATTACTTCTCTATTAACGCCCATAGTGGGGATAGTTTCTTTATGTTCCCCAGCTATCAAATATCGTACAATAGTTGTTTTACCGGCTTTGTCTAGGCCGCATATTGTAATATTTACATGTTTTGTTCTTGGTTTAAACAATTTAGCAAAGAAAGACAATTGTTATATAACTCCTTTAATTTACTTATTTCCACAAGTCCTTACCGAACTCATTTAATGCCTCATCGTCTTTATTAGCATCTTTTCCTTCATTGAAATTGAACTCAAGTGTAACGATAGAACTTATTTTAATTTTCAATTGGCCTTCAACCAATCCTGTGTAAAGATTTGGTAGAATTCTACTTAAAGTTTCAATATCAACTAAGTCTTTTTTCTTTAACTCTGAGATAGTAAAGGCAAAAACCTTGCGAATTGATTCAGAATCATATTTCATGTCATTATAGACAGCTACTAACGAGGCAATATTGCTTCGTTCAACTTCCGATGGAACTTTAAAAATATATCCTGAAAAGACAGTGTCATTTGCTGTACTTGAGGAAAAATCTCCCTCTTGTGCTCCCATTGGCATACTTTTAATTATGATTTGATTTAAGGTGTTTTCTGGTAAAACATCAGGATATGCTTTTACTAGTTCAAGCCCTTTTTGACCCATTTGAACTAAACATAAACTTATTGGCTTCATTTTTAATCCTCATATTAACTTTTCAATTATTGTAAACAAAAGAATTTATCCCGAGATGGTATTTAAATTTTCTAGTAAAAGCATATTTCAATCATTTTATTTTTGTCGATACTTTTTTCGAAAAATTGGACTTTAAATAATTAAAAATGAAATATAATCTGAGATTATGATTTAAAAGACCTTTATAACTCCTCGGCAATAAGTCATAAATGTTGGGTTCGGGAGCAATCCATTCCCGTTCCCTATATTTTCTCATTTGTCTTGTTTTAGCGGACTTTTTAAAAGAAAATTGATACTTGTATTAAAGCCTTTTAGGTGGTCTTCTTGAAACAGGGATCGCAGTCACAAAAAATTAATAGCTTATTTTATCAAAAAGAGTTTTCTATTTTGAGAACTGAGGATACTTCACAAAAACTATCCTTTTTAAAATCAAAAAATCTCTCTTATTATCAAATGGGTTTACAGTGTGTTCAATCTCAAGAATACTCAAGAGCATTGAATTATTTTTTCAAAGAAATTAGTCATAATCCTGTTTCCTATGTTACTTGGAACTTAGTTGGTTCTCTTTTTTATAGAGAAGGATTATTTGATTTAGCAAAATTTTGTTTCAACTATGCTCAGTGGTTAAAATCTGATTATATTAATTTCCTTGTAAATGATCAATCATCAACTTCTGTTGTTAATAAATCACCTTTTGTTAGACAAAGACCTTCTTTTGTTCACGTTTTAATTTAAATAGTCTATTTATTAGCAAAAGTTTTGCACATAAAAAATACTTTCTGTGCATTTCTGTTTAATTTTTATAAAAAAATAAGAGAAAGAGAATGGCTATCTATTTAGCCATTTCCATTGCAATAATAGCATTATAGACAATGCTTGGTTTGATCGATCTTATAGGGATATTTTCATTTGGTGCATGACCATTTATTCCTTCTACATTATTGCCAACAAAACATATAGGGGTATAAGGTGTAAAGAGATACGCGGGTCCCGAACCGGCAGCAACAGGTGTAGTAACAGTTGTTATTGGTTTAGTAATCTCATCTGTTACCTTCCTTAATAACTGGATAAAGGGATCCGAAATTGGTGTTTTTGCTGGATCATACCCAGTTATAAGAGAAACATCGATATCATCAAAGCCATGTTTCAGTAGATGTTTTTTAAGCAATTCTTCAGCTTTTTCCATTGTGAGATTAGGAACAAGTCGAAAATCAACTTTAGCGCTAGCATCTGCAGGTACAATAGTTTTAGAACCTTTATCTTGAAAACCACTATCCAAACCAGAAATTGTTAATGATGGTTTCAAATATAATTCCACCAACAATTCTAAACCAGTTTTACCAAGGAGTATATTATCAAGTTGATAATCATGTTTGAACATTAATTCAGTTTCAGTTCCTTGTTCACTTAATGCTTCTAGATCTTCTCTATCAGGTTCTTCTACTAATTCATTTATTCCTTCTATGAGAATATTTTCATTTTCATCCTTAAGCGTACTTAAAGCCCAAACCAATCGCCAAGCAGCGTTTGGCGTAAGAGCAGCAGAACCTGAATGAACATCTGTTCTAGGAAATTTTGGTGGACCAACAGTTTTAAAGTCAAAATAAGCATCCCCTTTTAAACCACAGGTTAAATCTACTGGAGTATCAAAAACTGCTACATTATTATCACTTGGGGTTAGGAATGCTCCTTCCCAGATGCAGCCATTTGCTTTTAGTAGAGCGTGATTTTTTGTAGTGAACTTCCCCAAATTATTTGAACCTGCTTCTTCTTCGCCTTCAAGAACAAATTTCACATTTACTGGGCTCTTGCCAAATTTGTCTTCTAACAATTTTATACTTAACAAGCTAATAACAAATTCCCCTTTATCATCAGCTGTTCCACGTGCAAATAATCGATCATTACGCTCAGTTAATTTCCATGGAGAGGATTCCCAAAGATCAAGTGGACTTTCAGGTTGAACATCATAATGATGATAGAACATCAGAGTTTTCGGTGCACCAATATTTTTTTCTGCAAAAACAACTGGAGGCATTTCTGGTGCAGTAGGATATTGTTTCGCAGCATATCCAAATGATTTTAGTATTTCTTCTAGTTCAGTTGCACACTCTTCGATTGCTTCTGGTTCTCTGTAAGCTATCGTAGGAAATTTCACTAGATTCCCTAGGATTTTCTTAAATTCACTTTCATATTTTTGAGCATTATTTACCCATTCAATATAGGTATTTTGTAATGTCATTCTAATAAACTCTCAAGATTATTTTCCTTTTAGGTTTTTAGCAACCCGCTTCTTTGTATATTTTGAACTTTAAATCAGTTAGTATTAGATAGGAATAAATTACTAATAATTAATAAAAAAATTAAGGAAAAAGATTTATCGAAATAATAGTATCAATCAATTTTATTCGTTTATTATGAAACCATCTCTAATCTTTTTTCCAAGATAATCTTCAGCAATTTCAATTACTAAATATTCGGGTATTTTTGTTACAGTGCAAATCCAAGCAATTGCTAGTCTCTTATTTCCCCCTATTAGCTGATTTACTACTCGTATATCTTCTTCTGTTACACTTATACCAGGAGCATAGGTATAGCTACCTTGAATTTCTTTAGTCTGAAAAGTAGTTTGACTGCTTGGAAAAGAAGTTTTTTCCTCATCAACCAACTCAAGATAATGAAGTAATATTGATTGAATGTATTCGAAGGAAGATTGTTCGCCTGGTATATCCCAACAATTTAACATCACTTTTGAAATCTCTCCACTAGTTGTTGTGAACTCAAAATAATCATCTAGTCTTTTAGTAATACCATCAGGTGCTTTACTACCATGAGTAAATGAAAAATCGCTTATAGAATAGAGTAGAACACTACCGGAGGTATATCGATCTTTCCAAGTAATCTTTTGTGGAGAAATGGTTAATTTGCTACCTCTAACTGAAAGCCTTAAAGCAATTAATAAAATTACTCCAAAAATTAATCCTAAACCCGCACCAATACCAGCACAGACACCTAGATAGCATACTCATTAGTATATCCTAAAAAATCTAATAAAAACGATAATATTGCTCCCAAACTCGCATCTATAATTGTATTGAAAAAAATCAAGAGAATACAGTTCCGCTTAAACTTCTTTTGTTCAAAACAAAGATGAAATTCAAAGGCTGATTTTCTTAGAAGCGATTCTTCAAGTGAAGTTTCTTTTTCAATATTTAATTGACCTTCTGAATTAAGCTCACTAATTCTCAAACCCTCCCAAGGGTAAAAGATTGATAATTCGATCTTTTTTCACTTATATAGTTTAATGACCTTTGAATATAAAAATGATTTTTAATTTTGAGAGAAATCTTTCATTTTTTATTTATTTTCAATTGTGTATGTTTTGTCAGTATTTTTTGAATTTTTTCTAGAGCATCTTTTAGAATCGCTTTAGGACAAGCAATATTAAATCGTTGAAATCCCGCTCCTGATGGACCAAACATAGCGCCATCATCTAATCCTACCTTTGCTTCTTTCTTGATTACTTGGTCCAAGATTTTAGGTTCTATTCCTAAGGGATTAAAATCTATCCAAGGTAAATAGGTCCCTTCTAGGTCAAAGACTCGAGCAGATGGGAAGTGTTCTTCGATGAACGATTTTAAAAATAAATAATTCTCCCAGAGATAAATCAGAAGAGCATCCAACCAATCTTCACAATCATTGTAGACTGTTTCAGTTCCAATCATACCAAAAATTCCTGGAGCACGTATAGATAGGTTACTAGTGGCTGAAGTGTAATTTTCTCGTATATACTTGTTAGTAATTATCACATTACTACTTTTTAAACCAGCAACATTAAACGTCTTTGAAGGAGCAACACAAGTTATCGTATGATCAGCTATTTTCTCTGACAAGGAAGCAATAGGAATGTGTTTATGACCGTTAAAAATAAGATCACAATGAATTTCATCAGAAATAATAAGGACATTATTATCAATACAAATCTCTGCTAATCTCTCAAGTTCATCTTTCTTCCAAACACGTCCCACAGGATTGTGAGGAGAACATAAAATGATCATTTTTGTTCGAGGAGTTTTGCATTTTTCTTCTAAATCTTTGAAATCAATCTCGTAATGATTTTGGTTTATAACTAATTGATTATTTAATACATTGCGGCCATTAGCTTTAATTGAATCAGCAAAAGGGTAGTAGACTGGTTCTTGAATTATTATATTATCTCCCGGTCTACTAAATGCCTGTATTATGATATTTATTGCTGGTACGACTCCAGGTGAAAATTTTATCCAATCCTTCTCTAATTTCCAATCATGTCTTCTATGAAACCAATTTATTATTGCTTCTAAATAAGAATCAGGAGGAAGAGTATAACCAAAAATACCATGATCAACTCGTTTATGCAATTCATTTAGTAAAGCTGGTGGAGCACGAAAATCCATATCAGCTACCCATAAAGGTAATAGATCTCCAACACTAAAATATTCCTCGAGAAATTTCGAATCCCATTTAATTGAATGAGTGGTTGTTCTATCTATTATTTCATCAAAATTAAATTCATTTTTTTTATTGTTCACTAGAAGCACCTTTTGGGTTAATATTCAATATTCATTTTGATTGTTTTTCATGCACAAATACTTTTCTAATATTTTTTTAAAAAACAACAATATTGATTAATAGAAATAATATAGAAATATTTGTGCTCCTAATGAAAGTACAAGTAATGAATCTTTACAATGATATTGCTCCAAAAAACAGTGGATTAATAGCAGACCATGGTCAATCCTTTCTAATATCCTTTGAGAAAAAGAAAATATTATTCGATACAGGTTCTAATGGGAAATATCTTTTGGCAAACATGCAAAAATTGTATGTTAATCCTTCTGAAATAGAGACAGTTATTTTATCTCACGGACATTTTGATCATACAGGAGGAATTAAGGCATTAGTTCAAGCTCAACTTGATAATAGATCCTTAACAATAATTACTCATAATTATGCCCTACTACCGAAAGGGGCAAAGAAATTGAAAGGAGATAAGGTCTCTATTGTTGAATTTGGTTATCCCAAATTATCAGAGGAAATCAAAAATAGGATTAACTACATTTTAGTCAAAGATTCTTATCAAGTAACTCCTCATCTCTATACATTGGGAGAAATCAGTGATCGCCCTTTTAAAGAAGGCATCTCGCCCAAACACATGTACTGGTTGAATAATGATTGGCAACCAGATATTATGATAGATGATTTATCTATTGCCTTGAAAACAAAAGAAGGCTTAGTTATAATTTGTGGATGTTGTCATGCTGGCTTACTCAACACTTTACTTAAAGCTTCAGAATTATTCCCGAAAGAACACGTACATGCAATATTAGGTGGAACACATATGCTGGAGTTTAGCGGTGAGGAAGTTGAATTCATAGCTAATGAATTGCGCGAAAAATATAATACTCCTAAATTGTATCTCAATCATTGTACAGGATTAAATACGACTGATCAGTTAATCGAAATCTTTGGAAACGATATTGTTGGTAATTGCTTAGTTGGAGCTAGTTTTGATTTTGTATTATAAAAAAATAAAATGTTAACTACATAAATAAAGTAACAATTTAATTATTTTTGGTGTTCGACAATGTATAAAGATAATAGCTGGCCAATCCCAGAAGGAAGATTTGGGTTAAATGTTTGGAGACTAAATCGTATCTTATCATTAATTTACTCAAGAACTAATACAATTGAATCTACTGAAAGAGAAGTACCAATGCTTTGGAGCATGATGCATATGTTTAGCACTTGTCAATTAAGCAAATTGGTGGCTTTACAACGAGGATTAGACCCAGAATTTGCTGCATTAACTTGTGCTTTTCATGATATCTATACTTTCATACAAGGGAAAACTAAAGATCATGGAATAAAAGCTGAAAAATATATTAGAGAAATAATTACTGAATATAATACTCAGAAGAAGGAAAAACTTCCGGAAATTAGTGAAGAAGATATTACTCATATAATAAAAATTATTCAAGCACATAGTGATAAAAATTCCATTAGTGAGGATCCTTATATTGAACTCCTTAAAGATGTTGATTCTTTAGATAGTTATTTACATGGTTCAACTCTGGGAAGAAAATCAGGTAGAATTCCTCGAGTAATTAACCTTCTTGTAGAATTCCATATTAACCATACAATATCAAGATATTAGTTATTTCTTAAAACAAACAAGACTGTAGTTTTAAATTAAATGAGAACCTAATTAAATATGATGAATACCATTCGCTTATAGGGGATGTTGTTGAAAAAGAGCAAGAAAATTATTAGCATAATAATCATAAGTATCTTCTTTTTACCTTTAGTATTAGGTGCTGATAATGAAACAACTCCTTACCCTAGTTCTTATCCCAATGGCGTTCACAGTAGATTAATTTGGGATGCTTTGAATTGTTTACTTTTTGATGCCTTTAATGAAACTGATCCATTCTATCAATGCCGATATGAAATAGTTACATTCTCAACGAATTATCTGGATCAAATATATCATGCCCAAGATGATTATGATGCTAATTATGCGTTACAATGGGGCCATTATTGGAATCCTTTTACTAAAACAGGATTATATGGAAATCTTGGTGCTCCATATCATGTTGACAATTATTTTGAAACAGCTGTTAATTATTATCTAGGATTAGGAGTTTATCCAGTAGACAAACAACTTGCTTATTACAACTTAGGTTATGCAATACATCTAATCCAAGATTGCACTGTTCCCTATCATGCCCAAAATAATCCTTTTGGAAAGCATGTCGAATATGAATCATTTTGTGATTTCCAAGATTTATATGGAAATATTGACCCACCAGAAAGTGGTGTCTATTCCCCTCAAAGAGACTGGAGAAGAGAAATACGCGCTGGAGCATGGGTGCACCAAGCTGCTTTAAGTGCAGCACCATATCATAGTATAATAGAATCAAATGATTATAGTTACAGTTTATGGCTAGATATTGCAAATTATCTTATGGGTGAGGCTGTGAAACTAACTGCTGGTTTCATCTTTTATTTCTGGCAGTATGTAAATGATTTAGATTTCGACAATGATGGTGTATCAGCAATGGTAGAACAAGAGTATAATGCAGATTATACTTGTAATGATACAGATGCTGATCTATTATCTGATCTTGAAGAGATAACTTTAGGTAATGATGGATTTTACACCAATCCAGCTTCAAGTGATACAGATAAAGATAATTACTCTGACTACGATGAAATATATGTTTATTTCACAGATCCTACAAATAAATATGATAGTCCATTTTATTTTGTACCGCTTTCTTGTAATAATTTTCTAGGTTTGAGCGATAATATTAGTACAATAACTTTCTCCTGGTCCCAGCCAGCTAATTTCTTATCAAATTGGCATTATAAATTATTCAGATTAGAGAACAATACAGAAATCAAAATTTATTCTGGTTCTAAAAGAACTTTCACCTATTCACCACCTAACGTAACAATATTTTATTCTTATCGCATATATTGTTACAAATCGGATAGTATTAGAGGAATTTATACTCAATGGGGTGGTTGTATCCTTAGTTGGAGTTCTTTAGTTAATATTAAAATATAACCTTATGATTTCCCTATTTAGCAGTTTATTTTATATTTAGTAAAATTCTTATTTTCATCTATGAATACAAAAAAAGAGATTATTTTCTATCAAGAATTAGCTACAAATGCTTGGCCTCCTAAGAAAATTATTCCCTATAATGGTTGGCTTTTACGAATAGATGATGGTTTATATCAAAGAGCAAATAGCGTTGTTCCTCTTTATTATTCTGGTGAAGATCTTGGTAGGGATATCAAAACAGTTGAAGGAATATATACTGATCATAACCTAGAAACGATTTTCCAGTTACCAGATTACTATCAACCATTAACATTGTGGGATAAGCTTCTAGAGTTAAATTATGAAATTCACGCGGAATCTATGGTAATGCTTGGAAAAGTAAATCAAATGCTTGATCTACCTCTCACCCAAGATTTTTACTATTCAATTTCTTCTGAACTTTCATCTGAGTGGTTTAATTCTCTTCAATCGTTTAATAATTCAAATTGTGAACGAATTGAAATAGCTAAGAAAATAATTGGAAGGATACAACAACAAAAAATTTTCTTTTTCGCCAAAGAAAATGATTTGATCGTGGGAATCAGTTTTGCAGCAATTGAACGAGGTTGTTTGGGAATTTACAATATGGCTGTTAATCCAGATTACAGAAGAAGGGGAATTGGTCTCGCCTTAATAGCGCAAATGGCTTTATGGGCAAAGAAAGAACATCTTGAGAATATCTATCTACAAGTTCAAGGGGATAATTCTAAAGCAATTGCTCTATATGAAAAAGCAAAGATGAAGGAAATCTACAAGTATAGATATTTCATAAAATGATAAATCAAATCCCCATTGTAAATTATATCAATCATAATAATCAAGAGGAAAAATGATTCATTTTAGATTTATTTTCAATGAATTCTCTTAATACTAAAGGTTTTTAGATATATAAAATAAAATTAACCTCTAATTAAGAGTTTGATTTGTTGAAGGAACATGACAGAACTTGATGAAAATTTGCCTGTATTGGAAGAGAGGAACTTTAAATTAACAGATAATGCGAAATTATCATATATTGTTTCTCAAGGAACAAAAGAATTAACTATAATCTTTATTCATGGATTAGGTTCATCTAAATATGATTTTCTTGACGTATTTAACTATGAAGAAATGATATCTTATAACCTTGTTCTTATTGATCTAGTAGGGCATGGAAACTCATCTATACCTGAGGATTTTTCCTTTACTATGAAAGAACAAGCTGAAGTTCTCCTCAAAATTATAGATTCTTTGAAATTACCAGAAGATATTGTAATAGTTGCTCATTCAATGGGAGGCCCGATAGGAATAATTCTTTCAGAATTATTAGGTATTAGATGTGTTGGGTTAATTTATGTAGAAGGCAATCTTGATGAAAATGATTGTTTCTTTTCAAAAGAAATAATATCAAATAACAATTTTGAAGATTGGCTAGCAACTGGCTTTAATAATTGCGTTGAAGATTTGCGGAAAGATCCAGAAATAAAAGAATATACAGAGAATTTCATTAAAGCTGGAGCAGAAACCATTTTTAGATCTTCTCTGGATCTAGTAAAAGAATCCATAGAAGAAGAATTATTTCATAGAGTAGTTAATTTATCTATTCCAGTTCTAGCAATTTATGGAGAGAAAAATAAAGGACGATTCACTTCAGAAGAGAAATTAGCCTCAAAATTTCCATTAATTTTTATTCCAAATGCTGATCATGGTCTAATGATTCAAAACCCCGAAAAATTCTATGAAGCGCTTATCGATTTTTTGAGTCAATTTTAGCTGGAAATTAAATATAGATTTCTGAAGTAAAAAAAATTCACTTTTATGATCTTCTGCTTAACATCAAAAAAAACTTTTTCTGAGCAAAAAAAGCCTTTTTTTTAACTTTTAATAAAATGTTCTATTTTGCAAAGTTTAAATATGGAAGTTTCCCCTATTTGTTTATAGTGTAAATCATATACTTTGATCGGATATAGTGATTTTAATTTCCTTAAATTTATTATATTATATTAGAAGTTGATTTAAATGGGTGCTAATGTTAAGAATCTTAAAATAATGATTGTAGAAGATGATCCATTAATCCGACAACTTTATTCTCAGATTCTAGATCAAAAAGGATACCACGTAGTCAGTTTAGCTTCAGACGGGGATGAGGCAATTAAACAATATAAAAAATTAGATGAAAAACCAGACTTGATTATTTTAGATTTTCGGATGCCAAAGAAGAATGGTCTTCAAGTAACTCAAGAAATCCAGAAAATTAATTCAAAAACAGATATATTGATGATAAGTGGTGACCCATTATTTGATAGTAGAGCAATTATTTCACATAGAGTAAATGTGATGCAGAAACCTGTTCAAATGAGTGAATTACTTCATGTGATTCAAACACTAAATGATTTGTAATGGATATAGAAAAATAAAAAAGCATTAGCTTTCACTACAAAATTGTTCGCTATTTTCAGCTTCTTTACTTATGTCATTAGCCCATTTTTTAGCATCTACAATATTTCTCTCAGTTTCATTTACAAGTGGTTCAATGAATTCTTTTTCTCCAAGAATTTTATTTTCCTTTAGAATTTCTTTCATTTCAGCAAGAATTTTCGTTCCACTACCAGCACAACAACAAAACAATCCAATGTTTTTATCCACGAATTGATAGGTTTTGAGAAATGAACGTACAACGGGATTTAAACGCCAACCCCAAACTGGTGTTCCCAGAAAAATCAACTCGTAATCATTAAAATTAGTATCAACATTCTCTAATTTTATTTTCTTTTTAGTCATCGATTGATATCCCCCTTAAAATATAACATAAAACCTTTTGAAGCTACTTTATCTTTTTCAGGTTTAATTCTAATAACTCAGCATTGATTTCAGAAGCAATTGTCTCTGCCATTAATTTTGTGTTGCCTGTTTTTGAATAATAAACAACTAAAGTTTTCATAACTAATCATCTACCAACATTATTTATACTAATTTTGTATTAAAGACTTATTTCAAAGTCAATTTCCAGTTTAATTTCAAGAAGAAGTTTAAATAATCTTGATGTGAAATTTTATTGATAAATATGCATTTATTACCAATAGCATTTCTAATAGTTTCAATTATAATATTGATATTCTTTGTTATAATATCATTTTCCTTTATTGGACTATTCTTATCTGAATTGGGCTTGTGGCTTTCTTGGATACCTCTTTCATTTATTATAATCTCAATACCTTATCTTGTGGATTATGTAGGAGGGATACACCCAAGATTGGATTTCTTTTTCCTCCTAGTTAGCGCTCTCTTTAATTTAATTTCTTATATCCGCTTAATGTTACCGTTTTATCAAGTGTCAGAGACAAATCGAAAATTAAGAAAAGTTATGTCTAAATCTCTTGGTCAAGATTATCTTGATTATATTGATCCAACAGTAAGAACAAAATTATTCAAAAGGGTAAGATTTCGATTATCCTATTATCTTTCTGGAATTAATTATAAAAAAATAGACAAACAAGTAACTTCTGTTAATGATATACCTTATCATACAATTGGTGAGAAAACACTCAGCCTTAATATCTACTACCCAAATAAAGGACAAAAAAATCCGGTAATTGTTTATGTTCATGGTGGTGGGTGGATGAGAGGTTCAAAAGATCGATTTCTTGAACTACGAATATTAAAGAGATTGGCTTATTTTGGATACACTGTTTTTAATATTGATTATCGATTAGCTCTACAACCAACCTTTGCAACGTTAAACACTATTCCTCATGATAATTCAACTATAAGGGAAATGGTTTCCGATGTGAGAGCAGCTATTAATTTTGCTAAAGATAATGCTGAAAAATATCATGGTAATCCTGATAAATTATTTATTTTTGGTCGTTCAGCAGGTGCTCATTTAGCACTTTTAACAGCATTTAGTTGTAATGAAGCATTTTTTGATTTTGAAAATGTTTATTGCAATATTAGTCCAAATGATATAAATGGTGTGATAGCCTTTTATCCCATAACTGATTTTGATGATTTGTATAAATTTTATGAGAAAAGCAATCTTGTACTAAAACAAGCAATTTATAGGGGAACAGGAAAACTTATTGAAGATAAAAATCTATTCAGAATTTTTTCACCAATAAGTTATATTAATTCTGAAAATATTTCTCAAATACCACCAATATTTCTAACCGCAGGTAAGGCAGATAGAATAGTTGATACTTATCAATCAGAAGAGTTATTTGAAGAATTACAACAAAATGGTATAACAAGTGTATATTTAGAACTACCATGGGCAAATCATGCTTTTGATGTAGTTATCAATGGTCCAGGTGGTCAACTAACATTTCAATATATGAAGCAATTTATGCAGTGGGTTTTAGCAAAACAAAAATATGCTGAAATAGAGCACATAGCTAAAGAAAATGATTTGTTAGATGTTTTAGTAACAAACAAAACTAAAATCCTCACGGAAATGAAGTGTGATAAATCAAACGAAGAAATCAAAACTTGTTTAATTGATTTAAAGAAAAAGCAATTATAATGTTGAGTAAATCCTTGAGATTTTACTCAATATTAATAATCTTCCTTTTTTATTTTATAACATAGAAATAGGTGAATAATAAATGGATTTACTAGCTCTTGCATTTGTAATATTATCCACATTACTCTTTGTTATATTTGTTCTCTTCTCTTTTTCAATTTTAGGTTTATGGTTATCTGAAATCGGTCTGTGGTTAATTAGTTTGCCTTTATTTATGATCGTTGTTTCTACTATTCGTATTTTTAGAGATTATTCCCTTCCCGACAATCGTCTTGATATTATTCTCCTAGCAGTGACAATTTTATTCAGTTTTATAATCCTTTTGAGAATTATTATACCTCTTACTGAGATTAGAAAAACTAATTTATTATTACAAAGAAAAATGGAACAATCATTAGGTAAAGACTATCTGTTGTATGTAGATTTTTTCAGTAATTCAGATTTTTATAAAAAAGTTCGATTCCAATTTCTACATTATTTTCTGGGGGTAAATAAACGAGCTTTAGATAAAAAAGTTGTTTCTGTCCGTGATTTAACTTATCATAAAACTGATGACAAAGAGCTAAAATTGAATGTTTATTATCCAAGAAAATTAGGTCATTATCCAACCATATTATTTATTCATGGTGGTGGATTTATTGTTGGTTCAAAAGATCAGCCTAAACAAGAGAAGATTTGTCAGTATTTAGCTAACTATGGTTATTGTATTTTCAATGTTGATTATCATCTTACACCTTTATCATATCTAACATCAAAAGATAAATCCATTAAACATGATTTATTGATCTGTGATATGGTTACTGATATTCGTAAAGCCATTCTTTTTGCCAAACATCATGCCAGTGAATATAGCGGTAATCCTAATGAATTCTTTGTTTTTGGTCGATCCGCAGGGGGGCACCTAGCTTTATTATCAGCTTATAGCTGTTTAGGTAGAGTTTACAATCTAGCAGATTGTGATGGTCAAATAGAAGAACATGCAATAAATGGCGTGATAGCTTTTTATCCCGTAACAGATTTTTCTGCTTTGTATAATTATTATGGAAAACAAAATCTCGTTAAATTTTTTATGACTCGAGGTGTTGGAGGTTCACCTGAAGAATTACAATATCTCTATCAAGTTTTTTCACCAATCAGCTATGTTAGTGAAAAATTTATTCAATATATTCCACCAACTTTTCTTGCAACAGGTGAGAGAGATAGATTAGTATCACCTGAGCAATCGAGGAAACTCTACGATAAATTACAACATATGGGTGTTAATAGCGTACTTCTGGAACTCCCTTGGGCAAATCACTCTTTTGACACTATTCTCAATGGTCCGGGGGGTCAACTAATAATAAAATATTTGACTCAATTTTTAGTTTGGGTGATAACAAAAATCCGATTTGAGAAAATCGAAGAATTAGCTCAAAAATATGGTTTATCAAAGATAATTCCAAAAGAGAAATACCAAACAATTCATGAATTCAAGGATTTTGATTATAGTAGAATTGATGAGGATAATTATAATAAACCATTCTTTGAATATCTCTATCAATTATATGGCCCTGAAGATACAACACAATAAATGACTTTTCCCATACTATGAAAAGAATATTTATTCCTTAATTAACATGTTATGTTGAGGTTTACCTATGGATTTATCAAATTATGCTAATTATCATATTTGGGCTGGAGATAAAATACGAGCTATTTTGCAAACTGTTACAGAAGAAGAATTCCTTAAAGAACTCGGAGAATTTTTCAGTTATCCAACTTTAAGAAAACATATAGAACACATACTAGTGGCAGAAGAATATTGTATCTCATTTATGGATAAGACCGAAAAAGATACTTTCAATTCTGAAGTGGAAAAGATTTTTCAAATGACCAATGAGAAGCTCATACAAAAATGGGCACAAACAGATATTAAATATGCTGAAATGTTAAGAGAAAAAAATATCGTTGGTGAATGTATTTTGCCAAATTTCTTAGGTCATGAGTTTACTGTTAGCAATATGGATTTTCTACTGCAGTATATTACACATACAACTTTCCATCGTGGACAAGTAATTATTGCTCTTAAAAAACTTGGCAAAAAAGTATGTGGAACTGACTTCTTGCATTATCTACATGAAATTGCACCAATACCTGAGGAGTAACCTCTCATTTTTTCTTTCTCAATAATTTTTTTTTTCATATATGAGTTCTATTGTAGGTACCTACGAGATATTTTAATTGACCAAAATGTTCCATTTCATGACTGAAATTTAACAGATATCTAGAAAAGGCTAACTCAGTATCGATTTCACTAATTTTATCACTCTGATTGATTACATCATCAAGAAATTGAATTGATACCTCTTGAGCTTTAGTAAGAAGTTTAATTGCTTCTTCTTTCGATAACATATCTTTCTTCGTAAAATTGAAACCGTCAACACCAGGTTTATACTTTTCAACATCCTCTGTAGAAATGAATGTAGCGAAATTATATTTTTCAATTTGATCAGTTACCATCACTTTCTCAAATGCAACAATATGTGGTACTATCCAAGCAGCTGAATTAGATTTCCCTGTTGGTTGATAGAAATACCTTTCTTCATCAAATTTCTCTAGATATTTGATTATACTTGCTCTAACTTTCAAATAATTTGCTTTTATTAATTCGAAATCTTTCATCTTCTCTACCTCTAATTTTCACTACATTTTAATTATCTTTAGATTATATTAATTTTTAATTTAATATAATTCCTATGGAAGTTTTTTATTTGATGGTGTCTATAATAGATTATGAGATGGGTGTAATTATTGAGTAAACTACGAATCCTGCTCCTAACTGATCTACATGTAAAACTTGATCTTGATATAAAATCTCTTGAAAAAATAACCAGAAGGGAAAAAATAGACTTGATAGTCGTAGCAGGGGATCTAACCACTTATGGTACTGTAAATCAAGTGAAAAGGATTCTAGAAGATTTATCAGAGATTGAATTACCGATTTTTTATGTTCCAGGAAATATGGACCCAAAAGATTCAACAGATATAAGCTTTCAAAATGTTCATCCGCTACATGGACGAATAGAGTATTTTCAAGGATATAATTTTCTTGGATTAGGAGCATCAACACCAACTCCTTTTTCGACCCCTTTTACTATGCCAGAATCAGAAGTAAATGATATTTTAGAAAATGCAAAAGAGCAATTGCTTTCAGATGATCCACTAGTTTTAATTTCACACAATCCACCATACGATACCGAAGCAGATATAGTAGGTTCCCAAAAACATGTAGGTAGTAAATCTGTTCGTGAGTTCATAGAGAAAGAAAAACCAATTGCTATTCTATGTGGACATATACATGAATCACAAGCTATCTGTGAAATTCAAAATACTTTATGCGTTAATCCTGGAGCAGGAGCACACAGGAATGCTGCGATAATTGAATTAGAAAAAAGTGAATCAGGTTCAGCAACAGTTACTGCTAAATTGATTACTTTTTAAAAAGAAAAAGGAAGACAGGTTTAGTACTAGAAAGTCATTGGTGGCAAAGTTGTATAATATTTTGCTATAGCTAATAATAATCCCATCGCAGTACACAGAAATGAATTAATCACTAACCAAGTCTCAGTTTTCTTTACACCTAAAGTTCGACGTTCCTTTCCATCATTAGCTTTATAGAAGAATGGTAGATGCATCAAAAAAGTTCCCTTTTTTTCTCCGATGCGAAGTTTGCCATTGGTTAGATCGCGGATATTAATATTTGGAAAATAATCCAAGAACAGATGTGAACCATAAGCTAAAAGGTAGGGAATGAAAGCACTAACTAATGCATGATTAACAGTCAATCTCCACCACATACACACACCAAAAAATATTCCCGGGAAAATAGCTGAATGGGATAAAATATCTCGATGAGTCATAAAACCATATAACTTATCAAAATCGGGTCCCTCGGAACCTAAAATTGTTAGAAGTAGAGCAATGATCCAAAATAACCATGTTTCTTTCAGATACATTGTTCCCAGATTCTGATTTATAACAATGATATCAATAGGAATATACGCAGCTCCTATAATAAAACCAAATGTAACATGAGCAGTCCTGTTTGCCAATATAAACACCATTTAATTGAATAATTTAAGCTAAAAGAATAAAGATATTAATCAGCAAAAAGCATTTCGTATTTTCTTATCCGACAAAAATCCGCGGAATTCTTTACTACTACCCTTGAGGTATAGGACTAGAAACCTTGGTAGCTTCTTCTAATACGCTTTAATAGGTAGTTGCTCATATATATACTTGCCATGTAACAATCAATTATAAATCGGATCTGACAGCTTTAAAACAACCTACTGATAATCTGATAGGTGAGAGGTTTCTAGCTTTTTCCCTCTCACCAATTTTTACCAATCTTCTTTAAGCTAAATGATAAAATGCTAATTCATAAATAAAAAAAAGAGAGATCAATTTGTTAGATCTCTTTTTCAAAATAATCAATTTTTCCTGCTCTTGAAAAACCTAATGTAGTATATGTTTCTTCTAAAGATAATGTAGGACCAACAAGGAAAAGAATTGCAGATTCTACACCTGAAGATTTCATTCTATTTGCAGCTGAAAGTACTAAAGGTTTGAAGTATTTTTCATCTTCATAATAAAATGAACCAAACCTAAATTGCTTAGGGTTAGTTGCATTGGGATAAGCTAATGCTCTACCAACAATATGATCATCCTTGCGTATTACTAAATGTATTGGATATCCTACCTTATCTTTCCCTATATTTTCTATAGTTGCTTTAGCTTGTTCTTCAGGTGCACCTAGTTTTTCTACAAAGATTTGTATCAATCCCTTTGAATCTCGAGCGGAATCATAATCTATTACTTCAATATCGCTTGATTCTTCAGCTGGAATTTTGTTTACTTTTGCTTCCATGAAAATATATTGGTCTTTGGAATAATTGTATCCAAATTTCTTTGCAAGCTCTTGTGTACCTCTATAGATATCTCCAACTCGTGTTTGAACCACTTTAACACCCTTTTGTTTTAAAGAAGAAACTGCTTGCTTGAATAATAGATCTGAGCATTCTTTGTGTTCTTTTAATACCAATGGAAATTCCAAGTTAGCTCGTTTAACTTCGCCTTCTTTCTCAGGTAAAATTGTAGAGGTAATAAACCCAACTAATTTATCATCTTTGAATGCATAATATTTCGTTTCTGGGTCAAAACCTTCTTGGGAATAGATTTGTTTTAATCGAGATGCAGGAGTTTGGCCGAAACCTATCCAATCTTTGGTGGCTTCATTACCAACTTGTTCTTGTGCTTCCAAGAATTCTTCTTGGTAGCTTTTGATAGTATATTTTGACATAAGGTAATATATCTTGGAAGTCCGATTTAAAGTCTCCCCTCAAAAGGAATCACCAGAGCACAGCAAAAATAGATATATAAGAATAGCAAACGAAAATCGATGATGTTAATTGACATTAGAAGATGAGAAAAACAGCGTAAAAGGTTTTGAAGAAATCCATTTTAAATACAATGGACCTAGATGGGATGCACATGTTCATCTTTACAAAATAGAGGATACAGCTGATCTAGTTAAATATGCTGGTGAATACAATGTCCAAAAATTCACTGCTATAGTCAGGGAAGATTGGAAAGTATATGAAGAAAAATTCCCAAATAAATTCGTATATGCTCGTTTTATAATGTCTCAAAATCTTTTTTCAGGTGAATTAAAAGAAGCACTTGATGACATCCAATCAATGTATGATTCAGGTTATCCTATTGCTAAGTTTTGGTATGCCCCTCGCTGGCGAAAGTATGTCGAAGACCAACTAAAACAGAAAGTTGAAGGTTTCAGGATAGATGATCTAAAGCTTGATCCCCTTTTTAGCAAAATTGAGGATTTAGGATTAAAAATGATTTTTCATATTGCAGATCCTGATTTAATATACGCACAGAATTATCAACCTGCAAGTTATTATGGAACAAAGGATCAGCACTTAAAAGAATTGGAGAATATTTTAACTCGTCATCCAAATTTGGAAATCCAAGTAGCTCATTTAGCTGGTCAACCAGAGCAATTAGATAATCTTGCTAGATGGTTAGATAAGTTTCCAAATCTTTATGTTGATATTTCATCTGCAAAATGGATGGCTCGGGAATTTTCATATAAAACCGAAGAAGTTGTTGAGTTCTTCAAACAGTATAAAGATAAAATATTATTCGGAACAGACATTGTAACTGGTAGAACCGATAGGGAACCTATTCCAGGCTATTATTATCTTAGATACCTTTCTTACCTAGCATTATTAGAAACAGATGTTCGAGATTTACCTCTACCTTTAGCAGATTCAGAAAACAATAATAAAACTGTAATTAATGGTTTGAATTTAGAAATGAAAATTCTTCGTAAAATTTATTGGTCAAATAGCGAGAAATTTTTCAAAACATAATTTCTTTATTCAAGTTAATTTTTATTTTGTTCAAGTATTTCGCAACAATAATCATAATATTTTAAAGTGCTATTTATATAATTAATTTTAGTTTCGTTCAGTCGAATTTGGTCTTTTGATAATTTTGAAATTAATATTCAAAACGGAAATTATGGTCTTGCATACTTGATTGATATGTTTGCTGGAAGTTATTTCCCGATAATGCCTTATCTGGGTTATGGTTTGATTGGTGCCTATTTTGGAATGATCATAGCTGATAATCCAACAAAAAAACAATTAAGAAGATATGTGTGGATAGGTGTAGGCTTTATTTTAGGTTCAGTGGTAGCATTTCTTATTCCTGATGCAACTTATGCTCAGATTGGATTATTGAATGATATTTTCTTGAGTTATATAGCTAATTTGTTTGAAATAGGTCTTTACATAATCATTGGGGTAATAATATTCCTTGTAGCATTCAAAAGGAAGAGAATTGGTCCTGAAGCTGAAATTAAAGAAAATAGAAGAACTTCTAAAATTATTCTTAATTTCAATAAGAATTCATTAATGTTTTTTCTACTAGAACGTATTTTCGCAGAGACATTCTGGCTAATCATGGAGAAAATATTACCAGATTGGAATAATTATATCTGGACTTGTTTGTTATTTGGTGGATTCTTGGTACTCTTTTGGATGGGAATATCATCATTATGGAACCTAATAAATTTCAAGTTTTCATTCGAATGGTTGCTAGTAAAATTATTCCAAAAGATAAAATACCGTTCTGCTAAAAGCTATTAGATTTTATTACCCGTTTTGAAAAAGTAATTAATGGATTAGATTTGCCTATAGATGTTTTACGAAAGATCTATTGGGATAATTATACTAGATTTTTCAAATAAATGTTTTTTAGCATTAAGAAAAAAAGAGAAAAAAGAACGATGTTATGTTAGCATCCTTTTTCTTTCGCTGTACTTTTGGTAGTTTCTATAACCATAACCATTTCCACTACAATTCCTGACAATATCTTTCTTGAAAATTGTTTCACCACAATGAGTGCAAGAATAGAAATTCTGAAAATATTTGTGTTCTTTAAGCGCGATAGAAACCATTTTCCAGCAATTAGGACAGAATCTCATAGTTTTAATTTCTTCTTTCGCTTCTCTTCGCCAATCAATCATCTGATCTTTGTCAAAATACATCTCGTTGAACATAGGTCTCCATTCCATTCATCAGGTTTTACTCCTCACAAATACCGATGAATTTCCAATTCGATAGTTACTACCTAGTTTTTACTCTACTATTTAAAGAAAAAAGCTACAAAAGAAATCATCAGATAATGAGAATTTTGTGCGCAAATTTCTCAGCTATTTCTGCAAAGTTTATTAAGATTATAATGAATGAAAAATGGATTGCCTATGAGTTTCGATAAAGAACCTTTAGCTATGTTTCTGTTTGGTTTTCTAGGATTATTAAGTCCTACAGTAACTATTCTAGTGTTTCTCATTCGATGGTTGCGAAACTATTCTGCTCGTTGGGAACTAATAATCTCAATAACCTTAATTTGTGTCTGTGGAGTTTTTATTATTTTAATTTTGATTCTTCTATGTAAAATCGGAAAGGAATTGTTCTATGAAATTAAAATAGCTATTGAGATTCGTAAAGAAGAAAAAGGGAAAGAAAAGGAATTGTTATCATAATTGTTTGACAATTTTTTTTCACCTAAATTCTTATAAATTTCTCAATCATTGAAAATACTCAACTGAGATAATAGGTGAAAAAAATGAGCATCAGAGTTGTTGTTGATAGTGCATCAGACATTTCTTGGGAATATGCTGATAAACTTGGCGTAAAAGTAGTGCCATTAACTATTTCATATAATGATAAAACCTTCAAAGAAACTCGTGAGTTTGATTTGGCAGCTCACTATAGTAATTACGAAAAGGATTCTAATTTCTTACCTAAAACTGCTCAACCTTCTCCAAAAGAATTTGTTACAGTTTATAATGAATTGGTCAAGGAAGGAACCAAAGACATTATTGTTGTTTGTATTAGTGCTACTATGAGTGGTACAATGAATAGTGCAAGATTAGCTGCAGAATTCATTAAAGATACTCATCCTGAAATTAAAGTTCATCTTGTTGATTCCAAAAATGCCTCTTACACAGAAGTTTTCCTTGTTGAAGAAGCAATTGATCTGATTAAGAAAGGTGAAAAAGTGGAGAAAATTGTTTCTCGATTGAACGAACTAGTACCTCTACTAAAAACCTATATCTATATACCTAATTTGAAATATCTCTATCTAGGCGGGAGAATCAGCATAACAAAATATCTGCTCGCAAGGTTACTACGTAAAAAAGTAATTATTCGAGTAAATGAAAAAGGAACAAATGAGACCGCTGCGACAGTTTCAAATATTGATAATGGTTTCAAAAAAATGCTACAATTAACAACAAAGAAATTTACTGAATTCCCAAGAAAATATGCTATTGTTCATGCTAATAATGAAGAGCTTGCTAATAAACTCAAAGAATTACTTCTTGAAAAGGATCCAAAAGCAAAGGTACAAATCATTCTTACAAAGTGCACAATATCAACACATACAGGACCAAATGCGGTAGCACTTCTTTCAGACTTTGGTTAGGAAAAATAAAAAAAGAAAGATAAGGGATTAGTCCCTTTCAATTATTCTCATACCAATAGGGAAGTGGTCACTATAACCATTTGTATCAAGTTTACTTGAAGGACGTCCAAAGCGTTTTGGTGAACCATATTTTCCTTCAATCATTTTATCTTCTCTAATAATTTCTACAAATTTCTTCTTAACGTAAAAATTACCTTCATCAACTAAGAAAGCTTTGGAGACTAGGAATTGATCCAACATTATAGGGAAATTTTGATAGTAATTTGTACCAATACCTTTGCTCATTTCTTTCCACATCATATTGAATAGTCGTGGAGTGCCTTTTTGTGCGTTTATTACTTTCTCTTCAGTGTTGGTGCTTAGAGCATAATCAGTTAACGACCTGTTGAATGGTTCATCGTTGAAATCACCCATAACGATTATTGGTGCAAGATCACCAACTATCTCATGAATGCGCGAATTCCAATAAGCTAATGTTTCACCTGCGACTATACGATAAGGTTCTGATTCTAAGGTACCTGCGCTTCTTGCTGGCCAATGGTTGCCAATAACAATAAGTGGTTTTCCATTATCTTTCATCGTAAAGTTAACTTGATAAATATCTCGAGTAGCAACACGTTTCATAATAACATGTGAAAAATCCTCTCCCTTAACGAGTTTGTTAGCATCATAGATAAAAGCTACATCAACACCTCGATCATCAGAACAATCATGATGAGCTACTTGATAATCACGCGTTTTCATTCTAACTTTATCAATGAGTTTATTGAGAACAATAGCATTTTCAACTTCACACATACCGATTAGATCTGGACCTTTTTTACCGTTCATTCCTTTAATTACTTCAGCTAATTGGTGAAGCTTCCTAGTAAGAACGATTTCATTCCACCCCTTAATTTCATTTCCAATTGTTCTTTTTAACTTATCAGTTCTATCCTTAGAATGTTCAACATCAAATAAATTCTCAACATTCCACCAAGCCACATATAGCTCTTTCTGACCTGCTTCAGATTTCGATTTTTTATTCTTTTTTTCTTTAAAATTATTTTTTGGCATAAGATAGACATTAAGCTCTCTTGTTTTAAAGTTTATGAGGAAAAAATGAAGAGATTTTTTATGAAATCTCTTTACAACATTTAGCAAAAATAGCTAATGACTCATCAATATGCTCTTCATCTATACATAATGGAGGTCTAAATCGTATTGTTTTTTCACCACAACCTAGAAGAAGCATTTTGTTTTTGAACGCTACTGCTTTCATTTTATCACGCATTTCTGTTGTAGGTAAATCAAACGCGCACATTAACCCTCTACCTCTAGCATTGGTCATAATTTTTTTAGAAGCTAAACAGGTGTCTTTCAATCCCTTTAGTAGATATTCACCTACTTTCCGTGCATTCTCAACAAGTCTGTCTTCTTCAATGATTTCAAGATATCTTGTTGAGCGGACCATATCTATGAGATTACCGCCAAAAGTGGAATTGATTCTACTTGATTCTTTAAAAACATGATTTTCTACTTCATCAATTCTGTCATCAACCATGATACCACATACTTGTACTTTTTTACCAAAAGCGATGATATCTGGCTTAACGAAATGCTCATACGCCCACATTTTACCTGTAAGACCTATCCCTGTTTGAACTTCATCAAAAATGAGCATCATTTCGTTATCATCACAGATTTTTCTCAATTCTTGGATAAACTCTGGTCTAAAATGATTATCCCCACCTTCTGCTTGTATAGGTTCAATAATTAATGCTGCAATATCTTTAGGATTGCTTACTATTGCCTGATTGATTTCTTCTAAAGATCTTTTTTCTGCTTCTTTTACTTCATCAAGATTTTCTTCTAAAGGGAATTTTATTATAGGTGCTTTTACTCGAGGCCATTTGAATTTTGGGTAATAAGCTATTTTTCGTGGATCAAAAGTATTTGTTAATGAAAGAGTGTAACCAGAACGACCATGAAATGCATTTTGAAAATGAAGAATTTGGTTTCCCATTAATCCCTTTTCACCAAGCTGGAAATTTTTCCTTATTTTCCAATCAAAGGATGCTTTAAGGGCATTTTCCACTGCTAATGCTCCACCTGATATTAAAAATAAATATTTGAATTTGTCTTTCATACAAATTCTACTAAAAGTATCAACAAAGTCTGCCATTTCATCTGTGTAAATATCCGAATTAGCTGTTTTATTGACCGCTACGCGTCCTAATTTTTCCATAAATTCTTTCGTACGCACTTTGGGATGGTTACATCCAAGAGGTGCAGAAGCAAAGAAAGAAAACATATCAAGATATTTATCGCCAGTTAATTTATCTTGGAGATAGAAAGGAGTACTTTTGTCCAAATCTACTATCATTCTGTAACCATCTATTAACATATGTTTTTCTAATTTTTCAAATGCTGTTGTCATTAAAGATCTCTCAAGGAAATATAATTGTTTATATTATAAAATAACTTATGCTAAATTATTGAATAATGATTGTTGTGGGTGCAGTGCTTGGTTTTTTCTATAAGCATTAAAATTGAGAAAGAAACTAGTAGTTAATTGTTTTTTCCATTATTTTTTCGCCTTTTTTTCTTTATAATTAAAAGAAAAGTAATTATTTAGTAATAAGTAATGATAAACAAGTAATTTTGAGTGTATTGGAGTTGGAATTTGTTGCATGAATTAAGTAAAATTCCTGAATTAAAAAAAGAACTATTTGAAAAATGGGCTGACCAAATAATTTCCATCTATAAAATAAAAGAGTCAGAAACCTTAGAGAATATAACAGAATATGTAGCAGAATTCTTTGATAAACTATTTACTAATTATCAAATTTCTTTCTCAGATTTACATCCTGATGGTATATTTCCATTTGCAATAAATCGTTTGGATAAAAAACCACAATATGCTGATGAGGAATTTTATGATGAACTTTTCAAAGTAGAAAATCATATACGTTGGACCTATACATTTGTTTTAACAAAATTATATCGTGATAAGGAATGTCCTTTTGATACTGCAGAATGCCCATATTAGAACCTAAAAAATTAATAAAAGCAAGCAAAAATGATTCTCAAGAAGGTATTTTATCCCTAAAATTTATTTATACCAAAAGTAAAAAAAGAATGGATATAAATTATCCAATAGCTTAAACTGGAATGTACAATGAGACCTCCTACATGTGGAATATGTGATAAAGATTTAGATGAAAACGAGGGTGGATTAGTCAGTTTTAAAAAGAGGTTTTCGGATAGAGTGTGGGAGCGAAAAATGAAAAGAATTAATGGTGTGGGTCATCCACCATATTCGGAATGGTTCTGCAGAAAACATTATCAACAAGCAAAGGATCTAAAAGATCAAACCATCGATAAAGCTATGTCTGTTATACGTTCTAAAGAGAAAAAATGATTCTTTTCATTCTTTTATCTTTTTAATTGCAAATTATATTTCTTTAGGTGAAAATTTTAATACTAAACAATCGTCTTTTCCAATTTTAAATTTCAATCCAGTGGTGTTCATTTCATCTAAATTAGTCTCTAATTTATTTACTTCTGATCTATAAAAGGAATAGAGCACTTCGATTTTTAATTGTTGATCTTTTGGTAATCTCGTTTTTGCTGGGATCAATATTTTAAAAGTTCCTTCTTTCTTTTTACCTCTATTTAAAAGAAAAACTAATAATGATTGGCTTTTCTTGTTGTATCTTCCAACAATTTCAATTTCTACATTTGAATCAAAGGTTTTATCGACATTAAATTGAGAAAGTAGTTCTTCTATAAATTCCTTATTTTGCTTCTTTATCTTGTTAGAATCACGATAGAAAGCGTCAATCATATATCGAGCTCCTAAAGGTGTACCAAAGAGAGTATTAGTTCCTTTACCAAGAACAAATTGATAACCGATTGTTTTATTTCGTAATTTCAAAAATGGTTTAACATTTTCCACTTGCCACATGAACTCTCGAGTGATATAATCAATATGTAATTTCTTGTTGCTTATTGTCTTCGCAAATGCTCCCCAAGGTTTCCAAGAACGTAAGATATTCTGTCTTTCTGTACGTTCAAGATGATAAATAGCGTATTTATTATAATTTTTCAACCGATTTTTTTGGAATTGGAAATTTAAATAAGAAGCAATAATTTTGAGAAGGTTAGCATTCCTACCAAAAATTTTCTGTTTGGTAACAACCGCTGGAAAGAGTTTTTGGGTATCAATTGGGAACCCTTTCTCGTTCATGACAGGAAAATTGGGTCCGGTTATAAGATTTCCACCTGTTTTAACATAATCCAGAAGTTTAGTAAAATCATTCTTGAAAATCGCTCCACGATTATGGAAGAAAACGGCTTTGAGTTTTTTCATATCCCGTAAATTAGCTCTCTCAAGAGCAATAGGTTCAGGATTAAAGCCTTTTGCTAGTAATAAACCAAAAATACCATATTCAGCTTGCATATTAATGATCTTAATTGGTCGAATGATTTTCCCTGTTTGATCAAAATCTCCCGGGATTACACGATGGTTCATTGAATAAGTTGCAAAAGCAATTTCATCATAAATCTCCTCTGATTTAACAAGCTCTTCTCCCAATTTATCAATAAAAGCATAAACGCTTTGAACAGCAGTAAATCTTTTCAGTTTCTTACCAGTGTGACTTATCATGCTGTTGTAGTAGTATTTATTTCCTTCAATATCCTCACCATCTCGAATAATATACATATTAATGCCTTTTGCTCCATGAGCGATGGACCCCATCATGGACTGAACAGTAGCAATAGTTTTGACAGTCACTCGAGGGTCAAACCAACCGCAACCGATTTCTGCAGCAAATAATGGTTGGTATTCAGGTTGTAAATAACCTTTGAAAATAGAAGGAATAATGGAGTTCCAGAAGGGAACATCATTAGTAAAAGATGACCTAAAAGTCTTAGTATTAACAGTATAACCATAAATTTCTACTAAGGGAGCTTTCTTAATAGGATTCGATGGATTAAAGTAATTACCAGATTCTGTAGTTGAAAAAATAAGTGGGATATCTAATTCATGAGCGATTTCACGCAAGTTTTCTAAATATTGGGTTGTCCAATCTTCAAAGAATGATTGCCAAATCATTGATTTTGATACATTTAAACCATCTTTTGGTGGCTGAACTTCATCAAAAGAAAGATAACTTTCTACACAATAAACACTTAATGTTTGAACGTTGCCAAATTCCTTCTCAAGCCAATTATGAAAGCTTTGAATGGTAAATTCATTAAAATCAATTTTTCCGACATTAAAATTATACATTAAACCAGTTTCATTATCTAATTGAAATATCACAATTGGGTTTTCAAAATAAGAAGTTAATTCTCGTTTTAATTTCTTATACCATTTCTTAACTAACTCAAGATATTTGGGGTGGTTAAGGCAAACGTTAAAATATTCTTCTGTCTTATCTAGAGTTCCATCAGCCTTTTTTACTACTACCTCAGGATAAAGTTCAGCGATCCAGAGTGGAATGCCAAAACCTTGATATTCCGAGTAAATGAAAGGTCCAGGACGAATAATAACAGGCAACGCTAATTTTTGGCAAATGGTAAGAAATTCATGTAAATTCCTTCTAGGATGAGTATCACCTTCAAAATCGAATTGATCCTCATATAATTCATGAAAAATCCAGGGGATATAAGTGGAAATAACATTAATTTGCCCTTCATCCTTAAGGACTATAAGATCTTTTTCCCAATTTTCAGGGTCAATACGGAAGTAGTGGTATTCTCCAGATCTAAGAAAAGTTTCCTTATGATTGAGTTGGAAACGACCATTCATGGTTGTAAGTTGGAACAATAGTTTATTGACCTCCAGATTTCTCATATAAATTATTATTTTTACAATATTTTGCTTTTACTTTATAATTAAAAGTATTGCCATAATGAAGAATCAGTTAATTCGAATAAAAAAAGATATTTCTTAGAATTAATATTAAAAAACTATTAATTATCTATAGTCATAGTATCAGTAAAATATTTTTGGTGGAAATTTTGGCTGCAGGATATTTTGGTAAAATATTGCGGGTTGATCTAACTCGAGAGAAGATAACAGAAGAATCTCCTGATGAGTTAATCTATAAAAGATATATCGGGGGAGAAGGGTTTGTTGCTTATTATCTACTCAAAGAATTGCAACCAAGAATTGATCCTTTAAGTATGAAAAATATCTTGATTTTCGCTTCAGGTCCATTAACAGGAGTTGCTCTTTCAGGGGTAAGTCGTAGCTGTGTAGGCGCAAAATCACCCCTTACTGGAGGTTTTGGTGAGGCCGAAGTAGGTGGTTTTTGGGGGACAGAATTGAAACGAACAGGGCATGATGCAGTTATCTTTACTGGGAAAGCTCAAAAGCCTGTCTATTTTCTAATAACAGATGATATCGCAGAGATAAGAGATGCTAAACATTTGTGGGGGAAAACTACCGGGGAGGTACATGAAATCATTAAAGGAGAATTAGGTGATGAGAAAGTTCGAATAGCATCAATAGGTCCTGGTGGAGAGAACCTTGTAAGATATGCTTGTATTATGCATGACTTAAGGCACGCTGCAGGGAGAACGGGTATGGGTGCTATCATGGGTTCAAAAAATCTCAAAGCAGTAGCTGTTCGTGGAAAATTAACAATACCCATAGCAAATGACGAGTTATTAGCTGAATTAAGAAAAAAGATGAACAATGAATATCTCAAAGATTTGGAACACTTTTCACTATTAGGAACAGGTGGTGATCGAATGGAATCCTTTGTTACATCTGGCAATTTATCAGTTCGAAATTTCAGAGATGGTGTTTTTTCTTCAATAGCTAAAATCGATCCAAGGACAATAAAAGAAACAATTGGCTTAGAAATGGAGGGGTGTTATGCTTGTCCAATTAGGTGTAAAAAAATAGTTCAATTTTCAGAACCATGGGAGGTGCAAGCAAAATATGGCGCTCCAGAATATGAATCGCTAGGAGCTTTTGGTCCAAATTGTGGTATTGATGATGTAAAAGCTATTTGTAAAGCAAATGAATTATGTAATAAATATTCCTTGGATGCTCTATCTACTGGAGTAACAATTGGTTTTGTTATGGAATGTTTTGAAAAGAAGCTTATAACCAAGGAGCAAACCGATGGTTTAGATATTACTTTTGGAAATAGTGAGGTTCTAATTCCGCTCATTGAAAAAATAGCTAAACGAGAAGGAATAGGTAACCTGCTAGCTCAAGGTGTCAAACGGATTGCTGAGGAACTAGGTGAGAAAGCGAGAAAATTTGCTATGCATGTTAAAGGTTTGGAAATACCGATGCATGAACCGCGGTTGAAAAGAGGTTTAGGTTTGGGTTATGCTCTCTCTCCCACTGGAGCTGATCATATGCATAATTTGAATGACCAATTTTTAACAAATGAAGCAACGATCGAGAACTATAATCCTTTGGGGATTTATGAAACTATACCACTCGATGATTTGGGCCCAAGGAAGGTTCGAGCACTTGTTTATCAAACAAATTGGCGAACTGTTAACAATTGTTTGTTAATGTGTATGTTTCAACCTTGGATTCATAGGGATATAGTTGATATAACTCGAGCAATAACAGGTTGGAATATCTCAATGTGGGAATTAATGAAGGTAGGAGAACGGGTCAATACTATGGCTCGAGTGTTTAATATTAGGGAAGGATTTACCGCTAAAGATGATATGCTACCTGAAAGATTCTTTTCGTCAACATCCTCAGGAGCATTATCAAAAACAGCTTTAGATCATAAGCAATTTCTAAAGGCTCGGGAATTATATTATAAAATAATGGGGTGGACTGAAATAGGAATTCCTACTAAAATAAAATTACACGAATTAGATATTCCTTGGATTATAGATTATTTACCGGAAGTATAGCTATGACGTTATATAGAAAATCTGAATTATTAGGAAGTCTCCTAGCAATTTTAATTATATTTAGCAGTATAGGAACTATAACAGTTATACAAGCAAGCAATTTTGAAGCTAAAACAATAACAAACAACTATAGTATAATACTAATGATTGGAGATGGTATGGGGCATAATCATGTTACATTAGGACAATATGTGGAAGTAGGAAAAGACAACAATCTTACAATGGAATCATTACCCAAACAATATTCAGTTTACACTAATAATGTCAATGATATTCTAACAGATTCCGCTGCAGCAGCAACAGCTATAGCAACTGGTGAAAAAACTTCCAATGGAAATATTGCTGTTAGTATCACAGGAGAAATACTGAAAACTATTCTAGAAACAGCAATAGAATTAGGAAAATCAACAGGGGTAGTAAGCACAGCTTTTGTTCAGCATGCAACACCTGCAAGTTTCATCACTCATGTAAATAGTAGAAATAATTATGATGAAATAACAAGGCAAATTGTTGAAAACGCTAATGTGGACATTTTGTTGGGAGGAGGAAGCTCATACATCACCGAGGAACAAATAGAAACAATGATAACGAAAGGATATACTTTTGTTACTAATAAAACTGCTTTAGAAAGTCAAACTTCTGGAAGAATTTTCGGTCTATTTTCAGGAGGACATATGCCTTATGAAGAGGATCGAAATTTAACCTTGATACCTTCTTTAGCTGAGATGACTAGTAAAAGTCTTGAGATCTTAGCACAAGATACAGATGGTTTTTTCTTGATGGTTGAAGGAGGAAGAATAGATCATGCAGCACATGATAATGATAAAGTAGGCGTAGCATTGGAAACGATTGCCTTTGATAAAGCAATTAATGAGGCTTTAATATACACAAAAGAACATCCAAATACAATTTTACTAGTTACTGCTGATCATGAGACGGGTGGACTAGAAATAGTTTCGGATAATTTAAATGAAATACTACCAGTGTTTGGAAATACTGAGGAACAAAATCGAACTATAAGAATATCTCGAGTGAACAGTATAACAGTTGACTGGAAAACGGGAGGTCACACAACTAGGCATGTGCCATTATTTGCTTATGGAAAAACACTCGAAGGAATAGAAGCAAATTACCTAATTGATAATACAGAAATCAATCATTTAATGAATGATTATTTTCTAGGAAATGATCTCACTTTGAATAAATTTGCTGAACCGATATCAATGAACCAATTATGGCTGCTGGGTGCAACATTAGCAATTTCATTTATTACGATAAATATCATAATAAGAAGAAAAAATAAACAAAAAAGAAAACAATAGATAAAAGATAGATTAGCTACTACTTGTTTGAGTTTTAAATAATTTTTGAGCAGCAACACCACGATGGGTTTCTTTAAGTTGCCTATAAACAAGTTTACCAGTAGGGCTAATAATAACATTGCCAACTAAAATGTGAGACTTGTCATTTTTCGAGAAACCATCTTCATTAAATAAATATTCGAAGGAAACATTACGGCTACCATCACGTTCCTCAACTAAGGCCATAATGGTTAATTCCTCAAGCTCATAATGGGATTGTAAGGGATTTCCCCAGCCTGTTTCTTCATGAATATAAGAAAGAATGATTTCTTTCACTTCTTCGAATTTTATACTGATTCCTCCAACATATAATAAAAAGCAATAATCAAATATAATCTTATCTAATATTGTAAAAAAAATACCAGTAGCAATTTTTCTTATTTTTGGTCTTTATAAAGCAGATATGGTTCTTTGTTGCAAGCAACTCCAGTATCGACTTCTTCTAAACTAAACGACAGAATATCATAATTACTCGAGAAAACAATTATTCCATCAAGGACATGGGTTTTATCGTACTGGGAGAAGCCATCCTCATCAAAAACATATCTAAATGAAACATGAAAAGATCCATCTGGATAATCTAGGGTTCCTTGATTATACAAGTCCTCAAATTCACAATGAGGTCGTAGTGGTTTTCCCCAACCAGTTTCATTGTGAATGCGATCCAGTAATAATTATTGGATTTTTTCAGTATCAGGAGACATTTTAATCAAAAAAAAAAAATACACAATCTGAAATAATAAATCCTTTCACTAAAAAATTGATTTAAAAGTAAATATAATTGAAGACTAAAAATAAAAGATCAAGAAAAACGAAAGGTTGTTGAAAAGGTATTTTAATTGAAATCATGTAAGATTAAATATTATGAGAGGAACCGAGAAAAAAAAAGAAGGACAAATGAATTACTGCCCAAATTGTGGAACAAAAATTAACAAAGAAGAGGTCGCGGGAAAAGAAATAGAACAAAACATTTGCAGTCATTGTCATAAAAACATTCAGGAATTAATATCAAATATACTTCAAGAAGAACTTTTCATAAAAGAATGTACCAATTGTAAAACTATGGGACCGATAGATGCAAAGTTTTGTTATAACTGTGGATCAAAAGAATTATTAAAAAAACCTCGATTGAAAAAAAAACCCAGAAAGAAAGAGGAAAAACATTTCAACAAAAAGATGATTGAGAGTAATTTAAGAAATATTTTGTACATTAATTTATCAGTGGTAGCTTTAACTATAGTATTAGGCATTTTGGGTTCATCCGTTCAAATTACTATTCCGCAAGGATTAATGGTTTTTTATGTGATAGTGTTTAGTCTAACCTTAGTAGTGGATGTAATTTATCTAATTGGTATAATAAGTAAATCTCAAAAAACGAAAAGAAAAACAAAACGAAGAGTTAAATTGGAAGAATTCTTCGAAGAAAAAGAAGAAAGGTAAACAAGAAAGAAAATTATTAGATAGCCTATTGAACCCAAAAGGAAAGTTGTTTTATATTTTTTGCATTGGACCAAATTTTTTCTTTGTCACATTTATTATATGGTATTTTACAGACGTAGGGTCTATCAATAATATACTGATAATTGCTCTCGGATCACTTGTTGGGGCATTAGACCTGTTTTTCTTTGCAGCAATTTTAATTAATTTAACGAAGAATCTAGTTAATAATTGATAAACAATAATGAGAGAAAAAACAATTAACATTAAACAGTTAAAAACGATAGGTGGGGGTACTTCGAATTAACATAACCAAGCTCCGAGAAACTATATAAGGAAAGAACGGTATAAGTAATATCCAACAAAGGTTTTCTCTTCCAATAGGAAGCTTTATAATACTCTGTTGGAAGAACAAAACGCTCGTTTGGAAGCAAGAAATGCTTCGGTAAAAAGGCTCTGCGATAAAACTAAACCATCGCAATCTTTTTAAAAGAGAAAAAACGACAATCAAAACCGCGAACATTCGTTTGGGTGAAACAATTGAATGGACGCGAATCATAAAGTTACGATAATGTAAAATTATTGATGCGCTCGCGAGTATTAACGGCTCGTAGAGTAAGAGGTGATTCGACGATCGCTTCTGGCTATGGGATCAATAAATTGCTCCTAGGTCAGATGCTAATTTTCAATCGTCTTATTACCGTAGAAGGCCGCACTTCTTCAAGTGAAATCTAGATCTCCAAAGTAGGTTCCGACACGCAAACGCCATCTGGGGGATGGATAGGCTTGAGCACCGA
>Ga0307379_10000340_pt1 | contig 80921 bp, 60 predicted proteins | sample UN2MG_FD_202237 | JGI IMG/M metagenome (GOLD analysis project Ga0307379, IMG submission 202237) | Soil microbial communities from Risofladan, Vaasa, Finland - UN-2 | ecosystem: Environmental > Terrestrial > Soil > Coastal area > Acid sulfate soil | place: Finland: Risofladan, Vaasa | collected... | reverse complement strand
CCGCCTCCGCCTTTGACCAGGCTCGGCAAACGGTGAAGCGCTATGGCCTGGAGCCGATACCACCGGTCGGCCAGGCGCGGGCGGTTGAACGAGACGACGCGGTCGTTCTGGAGAATGAGTTTTACCGGGTTGAGGTTGACAAAAAGACCGGCGGCGTCCGAAGCCTCTTTGACAAGGAGCTTAATCGGGAACTCGCCGCGAAGGACGGCGCATATTTTTTAAACCAATATGTGGTGGTGGCGCGGGGCGAGGACGCCGGCATTCGCGGCAATGTTTTCTCGCGGCCCGGGTTTGCGATGGTCAAGGTGCAAGCTAAATCGCAAGGGCCGGAGAACGCCGTGGCGCTGGTGACCGGCCGGCCCGTCCGTAATCCCGACGAGGTCAAGACGCTGACGCGGTTTATCAAGGACACCTTCGGCATCCCGGTGCCCGGCTTCCTGATCCGCACCGTGACGCCGCTTTTGAAAGTGAAACTCGGCCCGGTGGACGAGGTCACGCAGGAGATCGAGCTGCGGGCCGGAGAGAAAGCCGTGTACTTCACCCAGCACATCAAGACGACCCGCGACCAGGCCATTGACCACACCTTTGCGTATCCGCTGAACGTGCCCCGCGACCGGCCATTGATCGTGGAAGGGCCGTACAACCCTTATACGTTCGCGCCCGGACCGCCAATAGCAGACGGCGATCTGGTGCCGGCCGCGCGCATGACCGATCCCAAATTTCCGGGCATCAACGCGCTGACGCAGGTGTTCGGATGGATTTACGGAATGCCCGCGGACGCGGTGTTCCGCTCGTACGTTCTGGCCATGGGTGACGGCTTCGGCGTGGCGTTTTCATCGCGAGACTCCGGCGCCATCCTGCCCGGCCCTCTGGACAAGGACCCGGTGCGCGGTCCGTTCGGCGGCGGGTTCCATCATCTGGTCCTGGGCTGGACCGCTTACGGCCACGCTTTTCTCGGCGCGCCGCGCGAGGGCGATTACTCGTTTACGAGCGCGCTGACCAGCTTCCCGGCCCATAATGCTGACGAGGCCAAGGCCAAGGCCGCGCGCTTCGGACGGGACTTCATTATGCCTCTGCCTTTTTCTGGCCTCTTTCAATCATCCAATTCCGCGGTGCTTGCGGCCGCAGTCAAGCCCCTTGACGACGACACTCTCATGATGCGGCTCTACGAAACTTCCGGCGCGGGCGCGGAGACCACGATCACGATTCCGGGCACGCGGCTATTGTATTCAGCCTCCCGGGCCCGTTCGGATGGAGAGCCGCTGGCCGGCGGCGAGCTCAGCTCCGATATGCATTCCTTTCCCATTCTGCTCGCGCCGGGGGAGATAGCCACGGTCAGGCTCGGGCTGGTGAAATGCCCGTTTTTCAACCAGGGACCGAACTAAGAGGAGGCATTAATGAGCGCTCAGGCGGACACGGTCATCATCGGCGGCGGAATCGGCGGCGTCGCGCTGGGAGCACTGCTGGCGGCGGCGGGAGAGCGGGTGGTCCTGGTTGAGAAGAACAAGATCATCGGCGGGCGCTGCCTGTCTTATGAGCGGGACGGGTTCACGGTTGACCTGGGGGTGCACCTGTTCGGGCTGGGCGGCAAGGGGCCGCTGGGCGAGGTGTGCCGGCGGGCGGGCGAGCCGGACGCCATCGAGTGGGTGCTGGCCCGGAACCCGCGGGTGGCGGTCCACTTCCGCGGCGTGACCCGGCCCTTCTCCCGCGAGCTGATGATGGAGAACGTGGACAAGAAGAACCTGGGGCCCCTCGCCAACATCTTCGTCAAGGTCATGCAGATGAAAAACGACGAGCTGAACGGGCTGTGGTACGTCCCGCTCCTGGACTGGCTCTCGCGCTTCACCACCGAGGAGTCGGTGTACGCCAACTTCGCCATGCTCTGCGGCATCTACCTGTGCATCACCCCGGACCAGGCCAGCGCCGCCGAGTTCATCCTGTGCCTGCGCGGCGTCATGCAGGCGAAAAGCTCGTCATACCCGCGCGGCGGCTGCGTAGCCATACCCCGCGCGTACCAGCGCATCATCGAGAAGCACGGAGGCGAGGTCCGGCTCGGCTGTCCCGCGCAAAAGATCATCATCGAGGAGGGACGTGCCCGGGGCGTGACCGCCGGCGGAGAGACCATCATGGCCCGCCGCGTCGTGTCCAACGCCGACATCAAAGCCACCGTCGGCGGGCTCGCCGCGGCCGAGCATTTCCCCGCCGACTACGTGAAGCGCGTCCAGGGCCTTACCTACACCGCGCACGTGGTCGCGCTCAAGGTCGCGCTCGATACCAGGATCACGGACCAGAAGATGATCATGTACATGCCCGACCTCTCGGACGAGGAGATCGAGGAGCTCAAAAAGAATTACCTGGAAGGCCGGCCCATGCCCTACGTTGCCGGCGGCATGTTGAACTCGCCCACCAACTTCGACCCCGAGCTCGCGCCGCCCGGGCATCAACTCCTCTTCTTCGGCACCCGCTGCGAGCGCGGCCAGGACTGGGGAAGATGGGAGACCATCATGATGGAGGCGCTGGAGAAGATGTTCCCGGGCGTGGGCCGGCACGTGCTCTGGACCACGGTGGACTCGCCGGACGTGATTGACGGGTTCGCCGGGGAGGACGGCAACGTCATCGGCGTGGGCCAGTCCGTTGACCAGGTCCACGAGCGCCGTCCCGCGCACGAGACCCCGGTCCCCGGCCTCTACCTCTGCTCGGCCGAAGCCGGCGGCCACGGCATCGGCACCGAGCTGGCCGCGTCGTCGGCGCTGGAGCTGGCCGACAAACTGATCCGAAAGGCTTGAGGCGTGAGGCCTGGGGCTTGAGGGCTATCGGCTTATGGGACGCGGCTCGATGAAGTTGGCGATGATGAACTCCGCGATGCCATCCACGTCGTTCAATTCATACCTGGGGCAATCCACTTCCACCTCGTCGTCGGTGACGATGGCCACGCGGTTGTCCTGGGGCCCGCAGAGCGGAGAGGGGCTGCGCTCCCTGCGGAAGACCTCGATCTTGGGCTTGTCCGAGGACTTGTAGCCCTCGGTCAAGATGATATCCACGCCGTCAATGTAGCGCGCTGCGATCTCATCAATCGTGAGCGGCGCGGGCAGGCGTTTCTGGAACGCGAGCTTTTCCGGGGAGGCGATGAGCACGGTGCGCGCGCCCGCGGCAAAGTGGCGGTAGGTGTCCTTGCCCGGCCGGTCCATCTCGAAGCCGTGAACGTCGTGCTTGATCGTCGCCACCCGAAAACCCCTGCGCTCCAGCGCCGGGATCAGCTTCTCGATCAGCGTGGTCTTGCCGCTCCCCGACTTGCCCACGATGGAAAGAATTTTTACGGACACCTCGCCTCCTCACTGTTTAGAAAATAATTTTTGACAGGATTAACAGGATGAAAGAAAATAAGCATCTACTCGCTCTGGAGAATCCTGTAAATCCTGTTAATCCTGTCAAAAATCTTTTCATTATTTCAGGGCACCGCCTCGCGGCATGCGCAACCTTCCACGAGATTAATCTTCGGCCCGATCCAAGTCAACCGCCTCTTGACCCATTCAATGTTGAAAACATATAATCAGGCCAGGAGATTGGAGCAAAGCCATGGGAAACAAGAACGAGATCCTGGTGGTCGGCGCCGGGCCGGCCGGGCTGGTGGCCTCCATTGACCTGGCGCGGCAAGGCTTCGAGGTCACGGTGCGGGAGAAAGAGGACCGGGTGGGCGGTGATCCCGGCTGGCACCCTTCGGCCCACGCCACGCCCCTCAAAGGCCCCGAGACCTGGGAGTACATCGGCATTGACTGCTCGCCCTGCTTCGCGGACGTTTCGGACCGCTGCGACATCTATATGAACGAGAAAAAGCTCAACGTGCCGCGCGTCCCCACCGGCCTGTGGGTGTGCGAGCGGGGCGGACGGGAGAGCTCGCTCGATTACCACCTTTACCAGATCGCTCTTCATGAGGGCGTGCGGTTCGAGTTCGGCCGGTCCTTTGGAAACAAGGACCTCACGAGCGCGCCGGAGAACACCATCCTGGCCTCCGGCCTCACCGCGAGCATGTATCCGCTTTTGGGCAAGCCGTTCGGACGTTACGCCGGCTATCACGCCTTCTGCGATTTTCCTCCGGGCGAGGCTCACGCCTCCATCTATTTCGGCGGACTGGGCAAGGAGTACGGCTACACCAGCGCCTTGAACGGCATCTGGTACGTGCTCCTGTTCTCGCGCGGCGACCTGCCGCAGGAAAACCTTGACTACTTCAGGAACATGATGGAAAAATACGAGGGCAAGAAAATCACGGATTGGCGCCAGTTCTTCGGGGCCGCTCCCAAGGACAGCCCGCGGTTGTTTTACCGGGACCGTTTCATCCTGGCCGGGACGCTCGCCGGTTTCATCGAGACCAATCTCGGCTTCGGCATCACCGGAGCGCTCATTTCCGGCAAGATCGCGGCGCTGGCCGTGACCGACCGCAACCGGGCGCGGGCCGAGTTCGATTCCTTCACCAGCGGCATCGCCAAGCGCATCGCGGAGAAGAAAAAGGGGCAGGCGGGGATCGGGTTCCAGATGGGAAAGATCTGGTTCAAAATTTGATTGAGAACTGATTACATTACGGCAAAAAGGTGAAGAGCGTCCTTATTGTGTTTTTCACCACGTCTGACCGAAACTGAAGCCGTTAACACGGGGAGGAGTCATGGGAACCAAGCATAAGGGCAAGACCGCGCTGGTCACGGGCGCGGCGCGGGGTCTGGGGAGGCTGATCGCGCTGGACCTGGCGCGGGAGGGCGCGGACGTGGCGGTGGCGGACCTCCGGGAGGGAGATCTGCAGGCGACGGCCGCGGAGATCGGGGCGCTGGGCGTCAGGTGCTTTCCCCTGGCCGTTGACCTGCGCACGAAAGACGCCTGCAACCGGATGGTGGCGGAGGCGCGGGAGAAGCTGGGGCGGATTGACGTGCTGGTGAACAACGCGGGCGTGGTGTGGAACGCGGACGTTGTGGACCAGTCGGACGAGGTGATACAGGCCACCGTGGACATCAATTTCATGGCGCAGGTCTGGGCCACCCGGGCGGCGCTTCCGGAGATGATCGCGGCTAAGAGCGGGACCATCGTCAGCATCGCCTCCGGCGCGGGCAAGGTCGGCGTGCCGGCCATGGCCATTTACTGCGCCACCAAGTTCGCGCTGATCGGCTTCTTCGACTCGCTGCGCCACGAGCTGCGCAAGGCGGGGACGGGCGTCCGCGTGATCGTGGTCTGCCCGGGCTTCATGGCCACCAAGATGTTCGTGGGCGCCAAGGTCCCCCGCTTCACCACCTTATTTGACCCGCAAAAGACCTCGACCGCGCTGATGAAGGCCATGGACAAGGGCAAGGAGGAAGTCTACGTGCCCTGGACCATCCGCGGCATGGCCATCAGCCGCGGCCTCTACTCCCCGCGCCTCATGGAGCGCATGGTCGAGTTCACGGGAATGCACGAGTCGTTTTACACGTCAAAGACTATTGACTGATCCGCGCGCGTTTTGGAAAAATTACCATTCGTTATTATAATAGCAGGAGATGGGAAGCGCGATTTTAAGGCCGAACAATAGAATAAAGCGCCCGCGGCTTTATGCGGACACATCTGTTTTCGGAGGATATTTTGACAAGGAATTCGCCGAAGTGAGCGGAAAATTATTTCAGGAAATCAGGGAGGGCAAATTTATTCTTGTGATCTCGGAGACCACTTTTACCGAATTGGAGAACGCGCCACTCGAGGTCAGACAATTATTGGACAAGGTTCCGCAGGCCTGCATTGAGACCATTGAGCTCTCCGAGGAAATCGAGGATCTTCGTGATTCCTATCTTGAGGCGGGCGTGGTGGGCAGTTCGAGCTCGCGGGACGCCGAGCATATCGCTTGCGCTTCGGTGGCGCGGGCGGATTTGATCGTCAGTTGGAATTTCAAGCATATCGTGAATTTTCAGAGGATCCGAGGTTATCACGCCGTTAACCTTTTAAAAGGCTACTTTCCGATCCCGATTTATAGTCCCATGGAGGTGGTTTCGCCATGAAAAAAGATTTCGATTGCGTGCAAATGAAGCACGAGATCCAGCGGAAACTAATGAAGGAGTTTGAGGGGCTTTCCAGGGAAGAAAGAAAAAAAATTGCCGAGGAGAGGATCAATGCGGATCCGATCCTCGGACCGATCTGGAGAAATGCCCGAAGAGTTGGAACCACGGGGCTCGTTGATTCCGCGGACCGCACTACCACGAAGGAAAAAGAAAAGCGCGCTTGATTCCATGGTGTCCCCGCACTCCGACCTTTCCCGGCAAGGAGCGCCTCACAGACCACCTTAGACCTTATTTCATGCCCGCCAGATAATTCACCAGCGTCTTCAGCTCGTACTCATTGAGGGTGTATCCGGGCCAGTGGCCCACGGACTGGTCGCGCGGGTTGGTGGGCAGGGTGCCCATGTGCTTCTTGAGCCAGGCCTGGTCGCGCTTGGTGCCGACGCGGGTGAGGTCCATGCGGTCGTCGCTCACCGCCAGCGTTTTCACGTCAATCTTGTCCCAGCCCTCGAACTCGTGGCAGGCAGTGCAGTTCAGGTCCTGGGCCAGCTTCTTGCCCTGGTCCGCGGTCGCGCCCGCGTACCGCGCGCTCAGAGCCTGATAATCCTTGTAGTCCTTGTTCTCGCCCAGCGAATACATGTAAACCAGGATCAGTCGCATGTCGCGGTCCGGGTCGTCAATCAGCTCCTCGCCGTCGGAGTAGAAAAAGTTCGGCATCTTGGTGCCGGGGATGAAGGGCTGCGGGTCAACCAGCCACTGATAATTCCAGTCCACCTTGAGGCGGTTATAGGTGTAAATGAAGTCCGGGCCGCTCTGCCCCTTTTCCGGGTCAATCACCTTGCCTTCGAGCAGGTGGCACTGGAAGCACTTGTAGAGGTTGAAGGTGTCCTTGGCCTGCTTCAGCTCGTTCGGGTCGGTGACCCCGATGACTGCGGGCATGTTCTTGGGCACGTAGATGTCCTTCTTGATTTTCAGGGATTCGAGGAAGGCCACGAGCTGCATGGCCTCCTCGCCGGTGAGCGCGAATTGGGTCATCTGGGCGTGGAGCTCGGGCCGGAGGTGAAAAGGGGCGTTGAGGAACTCATGGACCCACTCGGGCCGGGCGCGGTCACCCTCGAAGTCGAGGATCGGGATGATGCGCAGGCCGCCGACGGCAACCAGTGTGTGCTTTTCCGCGCCGGGCATGATGTGGCAGACGTGGCATTGCAGGTCGAGCACGATCTGCTCGCCGCTGGGCGGCTTTTCGCCGGGCAGCAGCTCCCACGCCACTGCCGTGCCGCGTAGCGATTCCACCAGCATGAAGCCAAAAAAAACGGCCGCCGGCAATAGCAGCCACGGGATTTTTCCGCGGTTCAACATTCCAGGTTCTCCTTGAGGTGCATTAAATCAGCGCGGACGAACGCGCTCAGGAATGAAAGCAGCGGGCAATAACAGTACGGCGCGCCGCGCTTCTCGGCCCGGCGGGCCAGGTCGGGCGCCCAAGCGGCCAGGTGGCGCTCCAGGAAGTCGCGCTGGGCGCGCATCAGGTCTTGGGTCCCGTCCCCCTCAGCGCCGCGCGCGCGGATACCGGTCTCGATGAAGGACAGGTAATGCATGAACTCCAGCTCCGCGCCGAGGTAGTCGGGAAGCTCGCGCACGCTATCGGAGAGCTTGATACCGAAGTGGTGATAGAAGCGGAGCAGGTCCTCCATCACCGCCTTGCGGCCCCGGTCGTTCCGGAATGAGCCCTCATACAGCGGGCACGCGGGGCCTTTGAAGCCAACGTCAAAAAAGGCGATGTAGCCCGATTGCAACTCGATGAATCCGGGAGGGTCAGGCCCAAGCTCCGGGCCGGCGAGCGGGTACGGAAGCCCGGAGATGATCTCGGAGAATTCGCGGGCGAGCGCTCCGTCCGTTAGCGACGAGTGGAACTCCTCGTCCGGCACCACGAGGCACCTGGCGAGCAGCGAATACAGCCCGCTGCGGGCCGCGGACCCCTGGGCGCCGGCTCCGTTCGCCTGGACGGAGGGAGGGGACGGGCTTACGGAATTCACGGCGCGATCTCCACCTCGTACCAGTTGCCGCAAAACGACTTGGCCCCCGCCCGTTCGGCGTTCGATCCTTCCCACACCGCAAAGCCGACCAATTTTTTCATGCCCGGCCCAAGCGCCACGTTCAAGTCCGGCTCGGGCACGGTAAAGGGCCTTGCGATCACCACGGTCCAGCGGCCGTCGGCCCATACCGGACTGGCCAGGCAGTACGATTTCCCCTCGCGCCTGGTGGTGCCCAGGCCGGCCGCGGTCACGTTGTACGGAGTCTCGATCCCGGCCTGCCAGCACCAGGCGTTCACCGGCTCGTTCTTGCTGCCCATGTTGTTGATCCGCGCGGTGTCGAGGAAAGGGAAGAGGATACCGGCGCCGTCGCGGAATCTTCCGGGGCTGTCCATGCCCAGGTCCTGATTGGGGTCTTGCCAGGTCAGGCGGAAAAAGAGCGCCTCGCCGTTGTGCAGGGCTGACACCTCAATATTTTTTATTTTTCCGATCTTGGTGGGGTCCAGGGCTCGGAAGTAGTTGGAAGGCGCGTTGCCGATGGGCGGGGTCTCCATCTTCATGGAGACGAGGTCCGCGGCGGCCCATGATGGATCAAAAGGGTCGAGCAGCTTATCGGTCGAGGTCCGTACGAAGTATGCTTTCATGATTTCCTCGCTAGATCTTGAAGTTGTTCTTCCACTCGCGCGCGATCAGGATCTCCATGACCTCGGATGGCCCGCCGTTTCGTTTCTTTTGCATCTCCTGGTGAAGCACCTCCAGGGCCTGGTCCACGGCGGGTCCGAACAGCTCGCGCAAATCCTCGATGGGGATTCGCGGATCCTTGATGGGGTCCGTGAGCCGGCCGTTTTGATCAAACTTGGGCGGACCGATGGGCGGAATGTAAAACACGTTGGGCTCGGTGCCGAACTCCGGATGAAGCGGAATGGCGACCTTGTACTTGTCCACCAGCTTCCAGATCGGGCCGTCCTGGTCGTCGCGATACCCCACGAAGCGTAAGCGCCCCGGGCACTGCCGCGCGCAGGCGTTGGCCACGCCCTTCTCAATGCGGGGGTAGCAGAAGATGCACTTCTCGCCCTTTCCCGTCACCGCGTTGAAATAAATTTTTTTATAGGGGCAGGCCTCGATGCAGAACTGGTAGCCGTTGCAGCGGTCCTGGTCAATGACCACGATACCGTCTTCCTCCCGCTTATAGATGGCATTTCGCGGGCAGGCCTCGATGCAGGCCGGATGGGTGCAATGGTTGCAGATGCGCTGGAGGTAGAAGAAGTATGAGTTGGGGTACTCGCCGGCTCCCTGGTCCTCGTCCCAGTTGGGGCCCCATTTCGGGTCGCCCTGCGGCTTGAGGCGCTCGTTTCCGAACTTGCCTCCGAAATAAACCTCTTCCCGATTGAATTCCCAGGCCTCGCCGTACTCGGCGGCCAGGTCGGGCACGCGGCCCAAGTGGAGCTGTTTGCCGTCGGGCAGCCAGCCGCCCCCCATTTTTTCCCAGCCGCGCGGATACCCGGCTCCGGGCCTGGTCTCCACGTTGTTCCAATACATGTATTCCTTGCCCTCGTGATAGGTCCACAGGGTTTTGCAGGCAATGGTGCAGGTCTGGCAGTCGAGGCACTTGTTGGTGTCCAGGACCATGGCGATCTGGCGCCGACATGATTCCAGGTTCTTCTTTTTCATCAGGTCGTAAGGCATCGGTTCACCTGTTTTTAAATCTCTATTAAGCGCAAAGGCGCAAAGAACGCAGAGAAGAATTTTATAAAAAATAACTTTGCGTTCTCTGCGCCTTTGCGCTTAATCATGATTCACCCCGGTTTCCCCGGGCCGCTGATTTTTTCGACCTCGACCCTGGTGTCGCGGTCCACCTGGCAGGGCTGGCAGTGGGCAAAGCGCCATTTCAATTGGCCGTAGCCGCCGGCCAGATGCAGCGGTTTCATGGGCGAGGGGATGAGGGCGTCGTTGCTTTTCAGCTTATCGAACTGGAACAGCTCCCAGGCGTGATACATCATGACCTGGCCCGGCCGGATGGAGGGGCAGATCTTGACGTGCACGTTGAAGCTGTCCACGTCGTTGAACACCCGGACATAATCGTGGTCCTCGATGCCCCGGGCCTCGGCGTCCGCGGGCGAGAGGTGGATCAGGGGAACGCCGCGCTGGAGGCGGGACATGTATTTGTCGTCCTGCCACATGGAATGGATGGTCCAGCGGGCGTGGGCGCCGTTCAAGATCATGGGGTAATTGCCCCCGGCCAGGGGCGGGTCCTTGTGCACGGGCATCTCTTCGCGGACCTCCAGGTACCACTCATGGTCAATATAGTATTGCTGCCGGCCGGTGATGGTGGGCCAGGGCCGCTTGCGGTCAATGAAGTCGGTGGAGGGCGACACGGAATCGTCGGGCCGCATGTCGGTGTTGATATGGGCCATGGGCGTAACCATGCCCACGCTCTTGAAGCGGGCGCAGCCGTCCTTTTTGAGCTGCTTGACGGTGATGCCCTTGGTGGAGGACGAGAAGTCGAGCTGGGCCTGGAAAAGTTTTTCCTCGCCTTTATGGTCAAGCCCGATGGTGTGGTTGAAGGTGTAGAACTTGTAGAGGTCCCGCAGGTTCCGCTTGTGGCCGGTAGCGGTCTTGAACTCGCCCTTCCCGCGCTCCTTGGCCCGTTGGCTGATGCGCTGAGCCAGCAGGCCATAGATTTCCCAATCGGTTTTAGACTCGTAAAGCGGGTCCACGGCTTTATCGCAGTAATTGACAAAGGGAATCATGCCTATCGGATACTTCATGCCGGTCTTTTCATACCAGCCGGCCACGGGCAGGATGTAATCGGAATACAGGCCGGTGGAGCTCACCCGCCAGTTCATGTCAATGACCAGCTTGAGCTCGGGCCACATGTGCTCGAGCATCACCGGCCACGACCGGAGCCGGCGCAGGATCGAGTTACCGCCCGTGATCCAGACGCGGGGGGTCCGTCCGCGTCCGGGCATGAGCGGCATCCAGCCCTTGTCAATGGACTCATTCACATAGTCGTCAACGCTGCGGGGCAGGGCCGGGTCATTGTATTCGCGCTTGCCGGAAATCTTGGACAGGCCGCCGTGCACATAGGTAAAGAGGACGCCGGGACCGATCCGGACATAGCGGCTGAGCAGGGTGTCTTCGAGTTGCTCCACCTGTTCCAATTCGGGAATCGAGAGCAGCTTTTTGCTGTAGCGCTGTTTGAGGAGCGTCTTGATGGCCTTGACGTCAATCGCCTCCCACATGCTCTGCCCCTCGGGCACGTCCGACAGGGCGCCGATCACGCCCGCGGTGTTGGCCAGCGGCATGAACGCGAACAGCTCAAACGACTCGAACCCGTACCAGCCGATGCTCTGGAAGCCGGCCCCGCGCCGGCCGACGGCGCCGACCAGGGAAAGCATGAGTAGCCGCGCCCGGATGTGCAGATCGGAATGATAGAGCTTGTTCGAGCCCCACTGCGAGATGATCATGGGCCGCTTGGCCGCGGCAAAATCGCGCGCGAATTTTTCAATCAGCTCCGGATCGAGCTTGCAAACGCGGCCGGCCTGCTCGGGCGAATAATTTTCCAGAACCAGCTTCTTGATCAGTTCGAATACGGTAGTCACCTTGACGCTCGCGCCGTCCTTTAACTTGACCTCCCACTCGCCCTCCAGCGCCGGATTGATCGGGCCCAGGTCCGTGGACCGGACCGGGCTTTCCCAGGTTCCCGGCATGAGCGCCGGCTTATCCGCGGCCGTGTCCCAGGTGTAGAAATTTCCCTCCTTGCCTCCTGGCGCCAGGTCGGACTCGCGCAAAAAACGTTTGTTATCTTGGCGGACCAAAAAAGGCAGGTCGGTTTGCCACTTGATGTATTCCCGGTTGTAGAGCTTATCGCGGATGATAATGTGGACCGCGGCCAGGGCCAGGGCGCCGTCGGTGGCGATTTCCGGGTTGATCCAGAGGTCGGCGTGGATGGTGCTTGGGTTGTAGTCCGGCGCGATCGAGACCACGGTCGAACCGTTGTAGCGCATCTCGGTGAGGAAGTGGGCCTCGGGGATGCGTGTGACCACGGGATTGAACATCCACATCACCACGTAGTCGGACTTGAACCAGTCGGAGGACGAGCCGCCGGCGTGGGCCATTCCGAGGGTGACCGCGGAACCCATGGAGAGGTCGCCGATCTCGGCCCAGGAGTCGTGCATGTATCCGCCCAGGTAATACATGAAGCGGAGCTTGGAGATGGTGTTGGGGCCATTGCCGAAGTTGGGGCCGAGGTCGTGGCAAAGGGTGTCGGAGCCGTATTCGTAGATGACGTCAATGAGCTGGTCCGCGATCTCGGTGAGCGCCTGGTCCCAGGAGATGCGCTGCCACTTCCCTGACCCGCGCTCGCCCACCCTTTTCAAGGGGTATTTAATGCGGCCGGGATTATACATCAACTCGGAATAGCAGGCGCCTTTCTGGCAGCCGCGCGGGTTGTAATCGGGAAGGAAGTCGTTCTCGCGGGTATAGGTCCCGGACTGCTCCTCCCGCCAGACCAGGTTGTCCTTGACCAGCACGTCCCAGACGCACCCGCCCGAGCAGTTGGCCCAGGAGTGCGTGCACTTCGCCACCTTGTCCCACTTCCACTCGTCGCGGTAAAGGTCTTCCCAGCTCCGGTATTGATACGGCTCGGCCGGCCGAGGCCCGGCGTCCTGCCCGGAAGCCGCCTTCGGCGCCAGCGTGCGGAGGGAGAGGAAAAGGGTGGTCATGCCGCCGATCTTGATGAAGTCGCGCCGGTCAAAGCCGCCGCGGGAGGGGCCGGCGGGCTCGAGTGAAGATGGACGCTTAGGCATTAGAACGCTCCTTGTCTGATCGCGCACAGTGCAAACATAGCCAAAATTCATGGCCAGTTCAAGCGGAGGAAAGTTTATGCCCGCGCCTTTGACGATTGGTGCCAAGAAATGCTAATCTCAGCGCAACGCAAGAAAGGAGGCGCCCATGCCGAGGTCCAAGTTTGCGTATGTCATTTTGCTATCAGCTCTCTCCGTCACCGCCTTCGGGCAAGGCCGGCCTCCATCGCCCTGCCCTACTCCGCCCGCCGCCGGACAGCCGGCCTATAAAGAGATCACCGTCACCGATCCCGGCTCGCTCACCGGCCGCGTCAGCTTCAAGGGCCAGTACGCGCCCATGAAGTGGAAGGTGATAAAGGACCGCGATTGCTGCGGAGACACCGTCATTGACGAGAGCCTGGTGGCCTCGCCTCAGGGCGGCCTGCAATACGTGGTCGTGAGCATTGACGACATCAGAGAGGGCAAGGCCCTGCCCTACGCCATCAAGGAAGTGGCCAACAAGCAATGCCGCTACCAGCCGCACGTCGAGGTCCTCACCCTCTGCGACAAGCTCATGATCACGAACCGCGACCCCATCCTCCACAACACCCACGCCTACATCGGGCCATCCATATACGAGCCGGTAAAGCCGGAGAAGACCAAGGACGGACTCTGGGTCGTCTCCGAACAGCAATACGCGCAAGGCCCGGCCACGGCGCAGGGGCCCATGGTCGCCTTCACCACCCTCTTCAACCTGGGACTGCCCACCCAGGACTTCATGCCCAAGAAAACCATGCGCGAGCCCGGACTCATCACCCTGAAGTGCGATGCCGGCCACACCTGGATGACCGGCTACGTCTGGGTCAAGCCCCACCCCTACGCCGCCGTCACCGGCCCCGACGGCGAATTCCTCATCACCGACATCCCGGCCGGGGAATACACCGTCACCTTCTGGCACGAGGCGCTAGGCGTCCAGCAACAGAAGGTCACTATCAACAAGGGAGAGAAAACGACCGTGAATGTCACCTATACCTTGAAGTAATAATCAGGGAGCACCCATGGATAAATGCGAGGAAAAGAAGACAGCGACACATGCGGGGGAGTGGACCGAGCGCGCCGGCCACCTCTGGGTCCGCCGCGGCGTGCTCACCTCCCTGGGCTGGGGCGGAGTGGCCGTGTGCTCGTGCGCCGCGATTGGAGCGCTGGCTCGCTTCGGGTATCCGCGCGTGCTCTTTGAGCCGCCCACCGCGTTCAAGGCCGGCTTCCCGGACGACTACCAGGTGGGCGAGGTCAGCACCCGCTGGATCCCGACCCACCGCGTCTGGATCGTGCGCGAGGCCAAAGGCTTTTACGGCCTGTTCGCGAGCTGTACCCACCTGGGCTGCACCCCGGGCTGGCTCTCCGCCGAGCAGAAGTTCAAGTGCTTCTGCCACGGCTCCGGCTTTCACAAGGACGGCGCCAATTTCGAAGGCCCCGCGCCCCGCCCGCTCGAGCGCGTCAACATCGTGCTCGCGGACGACGGCCAACTGATCGTTGACACCGGCGTCCGCTACCGCGCCGAAAAGGGCGAGTGGGACCGGCCGGGGGCTTTTCTCAAGCTCTGAACAGGGGATTAACCGCAGAGACGCGGAGAACGCAGAGTTTTGTTTTAGAAAAAATCGTCTTCTTCTCTGCGTTCTCTGCGTCTCCGCGGTTAAAAAATATCTAAAAGTTCGGAGGCCGGCATGTCCCGGAAAAATGAACAGCGTCCCTCCCTGATCGCCCGCATCACCGCCTCATCCCTGTGGAAGAGCGTGTTCCGCCACGGCTACGACGACACGCCCGTGAACCGGCTGAAGCAGGTCCGCGACAATGTCTGGCTCCACCTCCACCCCACCAAGGTCCGGCGCGGCGCCGTCGAGCTCCGCTATACCTGGTGCGCCGGGGGCGTCACCTTCCTCCTCTTCCTCGTCACCGTCGTCACCGGCGTGGCCCTCATGTTCTACTACCGCCCCACCGCCGAGTACGCCTACGCCGACATGAAATACCTCGACTTCGACGTGCCGTTCGGCATGTTCATCCGCAACATGCACCGCTGGGCCGCGCACGCCATGGTCATCTTCGTCATGCTCCACATGTTCCGCGTCTTCCTCACCGGCGCCTACAAGCCGCCCCGCGAGTTCAACTGGGTCGTCGGTGTATTCCTCCTCCTCCTCACCCTGCTGCTCTCCTTCACCGGGTACCTCCTCCCCTGGGACCAGCTCTCCATGTGGGCCGTAACCGTGGGCACCAACATGGCCCGCGCCACCCCCTTCATCGGCGCCGAAGGACCCTTCTCCGGCGTCATTGGCGTAACCCCGAAGAACGACGTGGCCGCGCTCATCATGGGCGGAACCACCGTGGGACCGCCCACCCTGCTCCGCTTCTACGTCCTCCACTGCCTCCTCATCCCCCTCGCCGCCGCGGGAGGCATGGCCCTCCACTTCTGGAGGATCAGGAAGGACGGAGGCATCTCGGGGCCGTTGTGAAATGATTGAGAGGGATGAAACCGCGGAGACGCAGAGAACGCGGAGATTTAGGAAATTAAAAATGAGAAAAATTCTTCTCTGCGTTCTCTGCGTCTCCGCGGTTAACAAAATCTTACGAGATACTGCATGCAAAATTTTTTGCGCATATTGACCAAGCCCGACAACATCCCCATCGCCGCGATGATCCCCTTGTTCATCCTGGCCCTGGCCTGGGCCTGGATGCAGCAGGGGCGGAGGGAAGAGCGGGCGGAGACGGAGGCGGACAAGGTCCACTCCTGGCCCTACCTCACCCGCGTCGAGTTTTTAGCCGCGGTCCTGGCGATGGTCGTGCTCGCTCTCTGGAGCATCACGATTGACGCGCCGCTGGAGCAGGCCGCGAACCCCATGGTCACGCCCAACCCGGCCAAGGCCCCCTGGTATTTCCTCGGCCTCCAGGAGCTGCTCGTTTATTACGACCCCTGGATCGCCGGCGTCATCATCCCCACCCTTATCATCATCGGCCTCGCCGCCATCCCGTATCTCGACATGAACGAAAAAGGCTCGGGCCGCGTGAGCCTCCGCGAGCGCCCCTTCGCCGTGGCCGTGTTCCTGTTCGGATTCTTCGTCCTCGGCTTGGGCCTCATCGTCTTCGGCGTGTTCTTCCGCGGGCCGGGCTGGAGCTTCTTCTGGCCGTGGCAATACTGGGACCCGAACCTGGCCGTGGCCCCCGCCAACATAGATCTGCCGGAGGCGCTCGGCGTGAAAAGCCGCGAGGGCATTTTCATCCTGGGCGGAGCACTGGTCATCGGCTGGTACTCCCTCGGCATTCCCTTCTACCTCTTGTTCCGCAAGCGGCCGTTCCTGCAGAAGCTGGGCTGGTTCCGCTACGGCATCGCGGCCTTCCTGCTGCTCGCCATGACCGCCGTGCCCATCAAAATACTTCTCCGCCACCTCTTCAACATCAAATATGTATGGGTCACGCCATGGTTCAATTTTTAAGAGGTGGGCGGGACACTCCTGTCCCGCGGCGTCGGCCCGACAAGAGTGTCGGGCCCACCAATCCATATGCGAGGCTCACGTGACTAGGACCGGCCGTCCCGTGGAACGGCGCGGCTACGCCGGCTGGTTCTTCATCGTAAGCCTGGCCCTGGTCCTGGTCACGGTCTGGGCCGTCTACAACGAGACGGTAACTAGAAGGCCCTGGAAAAAATATCAGCGCGAGTTCTTCGCCATGGAGCTTGCAAGCATCGAGAGCGAACTGGCCGCGGCCAGGAAATCGCTAGAAAGCGCCGCCACCGGAGCGGAGCGCGAAAAACTCGAGGCGGATTATGACCAGCTCCGGCGCCGCCGCGACCAGCTTATTTCCACGCGGCCGCAGATTCAGCAGATCGTGGTCCCGGGTCTCGGCGCGGTGGACCGCTGCGGCACCTGCCATCTGGCCCTCGAGCGCCCGGGCCTTGACGGGCCCGGGATCAAGGAGCCGTTCCGCACGCACCCGGACCTGGACACGCTGCTCGGCCACAACCACCCGCCGGAAAAATTCGGCTGCACCATCTGCCACCGCGGCGAAGGCCCGCAGACCAAGGGCATCGGCCGCCGGCCGTTCGACCACGGCCGTAGCGACCCGTACTGGGACCGGCCCATGCTCCGGCCGCCGTTCACCGAATCCTCCTGTGGGCCCTGCCATTACGAGGAATGGGAGCTCGAGCGCGCGCCGGCGCTGAACCGCGGCAAACAGATTTACGCGGACCTGGCCTGTTACGCCTGCCACCTCACCTCCGGCTTTGAAAAGGGACGCCGCATGGGCCCGAGCCTTCTATCGCTCTCCGCCAAGATCAACCCGGACTGGCTCCTGGCCTGGCTTCGCCGCCCCCGCGACCTCCGCCCCCGCACCCGCATGCCCAACTGCTGGCCGGGCGCCGTGGACCGGGAGGGAAAGACGCGCGCCGGCTCGGAGGAGGCCGCCACTCGCGACGCCGAGGTCAAGGCCATTGCCGCGTTCATCCTCGACGCCGGCGACGCCGCCATGCCGTTGGAGTTCACGAGCGAGCTGCCCGGCGACACCGCGCGCGGCCGCTCGCTATTCATTGACCGCGGCTGCCTGGGCTGCCACCGCCCGGCCGCGCTTAACCTCCCGCCGCTCGCCTCCCAGGCGTCGCTCACGGATTATGGTCCCGATCTTTCCGACGTCGGTTCCAAGACCTCGCCGCAATGGATCGCCGCGTTCCTCTCAAATCCCAGCGCCTTTTTCCGCGAGACCAGGATGCCCGACATGCGCCTCTCCGGGCAGGACATCTCCGACCTTTCCTCTTTCCTGGCCACGCTCACCCATCCGGGCCTCGCCCCGGCGCCTCCCGTCCTCAAGGCGCCGGACCCGATCGAAAAAGGGCGCGAGCGCGCGGCCTATTTCGGCTGCGACAACTGCCACGAGCTCAAGGGATTCGAGGCCACCATCCGGGTCGGCCCCGAGCTCGACGGCTTCGGCGACAAGCCGCCCGCGCAGCTCTCCTTCGGCGATACCGTCACCGACCCCGCGGCCCAGACCTGGCCCAACTGGACCCGGCTCAAGCTGGAAAATCCACGACTCTTCAACACCTCCAACATCACCCTCAAGATGCCCGACAACGAGCTTATGCCCGAGGAGATCACGGCCCTCATGGTCTATCTGCAAAGTCTCGCCGCAGTCAAGGTTAACCCGGATTACGTCCGTCGCCTCTCTCCCAACCAAAGCGGCGAGGCCGCGGGCGCGAGGCTGCTCCGCGAGTACAACTGCCGCGGCTGCCACCTGATCGAAGGCCAGGGCGGAGACGTGCGGCTCTTGATCCGCGATCCCGGACTCGTGCCGCCCGACCTCACCGGAGAGGGCGCCAAGATCCAGCCCGCTTGGCTCTTCCAGTTCCTGAAACAACCCGTCACCCTCAGGCCCTGGCTCAAGATGCGGATGCCGACCTTCGGCTTCACCGACCTGCAGGCCAACCTCCTGGTGCGCTACTTCATGGCGCGGTCCCGGGAAGAGGACCTGTTTGTCGAGGTCCCGCTCGAGCAGACGCCGGAGCTGATGGCGCAGACCGCGCAGGCGTTCGTCACCTTGAAATGCCTGCAATGCCATCAGCTCACGGTCGGGCCGGAGATCAAACTCTCGGACCTGGCGCCCGACATGGCGCTGACCCGCTACCGGCTCCGGCCGCAATGGGTCACGGACTTTGTCCTCGATCCGCAGCGGCTGATGCCGGGGACCAAGATGCCGACGTTTTTTCCGTTGGAGGACGACGAGGACCCGAACAGCCTGGCCACGCCCCTGCCATCCTGGCTCCGCGGCAATCCCCGCGCCCAGATCCGGGCGGTCACGGAATATCTGTACCTGTTGAAGTCGCAAGACGCGCTCGCGGTCCCGGACCAGAAACCGCAGGCCCCATAGAGCCGCCTGATATTTGACCAGGCACGAATAAATGAAATTCTTATTTCACACAGAGGCACAGAGAACACGGAGAAAAAATCAAAGAAAAATAAAAATATTCTCTGTGCTCTCCGTGTCTCGGTGCGAATCTAATCTCTTACTAATGGGAGCGGGGAATATTGGACAGTGTCGTCATGGTAGGCGGGACACTCCTGTCCCGCATTGCTCGCGTCCATGCGGAGGCCGCCCGACAAGAGTGTCGGGCCTACCTCTTTATTTGTCCACTATTTGTCGCTCCCATTAGTAAGGAGCATGAATAGAGCTAATGGAGGGTAACCAATGAGGCGAAAAAAATTTCTTGGCATCGCGGCGCTCGCCGGCCTCGCTCTGCTCACGCTGGGCACGGGCCTGAATCCGGACGAGGAGTTCAAGCTCATCCTCACCTGGCAAAAGCCCGATCCCTATCCTCCGCCCACGCTTGCCGGCATGCAGATCGAGACGCTCTCGCGCCTGCTCGACTCCGGCAACCTGCAGTGGTACATGCCGCGGCCGGAGAAAGACAAGTGGGAGGCGGTGGTGGGTCTCAAGGTCCACGCTCCGCCCCAAGCGGTATGGGACGTGCTCACGGACTACCCGGCCCTGTGCCGCATCATGCCCGACACTTACCTCGCGTGTGAGACCGAATACCGCCGCGGCCACGAGGTCAAGAACAACCAGAAGGGCCAGACCACCGTGATCAAGTTCGCCTACAAGTACGACATCATTGACATCGTCACCGAGGACCCGCCCTATCACCATCACGTCCAGACCATCTCCGGACTCGACAAGCGCGAGCTCGACGTGGTCCTGGTCCCCGTCAACAACGGCGCCGAGACGCTCCTCTTCATGCGCTACTACCTCAACATGGCGGCGCTGGGATACTCCATGCAGGCCGTGCTCGCCGTCATGCCCATGGTCGAGCCGCCCACCGCCGTCGGCGCCGCCAACTACCACTCCCGGGCATACAAGAACGAGGCCGAGAGCCGCGTGGGCGATAAGGCGCCCCCCGAGCCGCGCCCCCTCGATTTCACCGGCCTCGACCTGCCTACCCTCAAAATCATCAATGACCACGGCGGCGGGCTCATCCGCGAGACCCCGCAAGGCAAGATCATTGACGCCATCGCCTTCTCCTTCATCGCCGCGCCGCCCGCCCGGGTCTGGGACGTCCTCGTTGACTTCGACCACTACCCGGAAATCTTCTCCGGCTCCGAATGCAAGGTCGAATCAAGGCAGGGCAACCAGGTAACCGTGCTCGAAAAGACCTCATCATTCTCCGTCCTCATCTTCTCCTTCGGCTACGAGCTCCACGCCCGCTACACCCTGGACCCGCCGTATCACCTGAGCTATACAGCCATTGACGGCACCTATCAGGGCAGCCACGGCGATTTCCGCATCGTCCCCATCGAGGACGGCAAGCAGACGCTGCTCTTCCACCGCGCCGGCATCAACCTGGAAAAGGACAACGGGCTCACCGCCCAAATCGCCAAGTCCGGCGCCTTCCCGCTGGAGAACATGATGGACATGATGGGAGCGCAATCGGCCCTGGCCCACGTCAAGCTGGAGGCGGAGATAAAATAATAGGGCCAAGCTGGTGGAAGAAGGGCAGAGGCAAACACGGACAGATGCCGGAGCGAAGGCTTTAATTCAGCGCCAACGGCGCGATATTCCCCAGCCTGGGGCGTAAGCCCCAGGAAAGCGTCGGAGGAATCCTTTTAAGCACTGAAGGCGCGACATAATAAGAGCTCGTTATCAAGTTCTATTATGCCGCGCTGACAGCGCTCCAATAACGTATTGATATCGCGTTCCTGGGGTTCACACCCCAGGCTCGGGAATATCGCGCTTTCAGCGCTAATTCGTCAGCCGCTCAATGTCATTCAAGGCCATTCATAAACACGGGAGATATTCCGGCACGGCTCATGCGCATAAAACAAGATCTCTTCGCTCTCCGCCCGGATCATGGCCGCGCCCAGGGTGCAGCCGGTGAGCCCGGCCGCCGGGTGCCGGCAGATGGACAGCGGAGCGCCATCGTGACTTGAGAGCACGGCCATGATGTCTTCCGGCCGGAGCGCCGCCGGGTCCGCCACCCCCGCTTTCCAGCGGTCAGCCGCCATTTGCCGCGGCAGCGAGCTGCCCCGGTAGAGCGCCAGTTGCGGCACCGCCTCCATCTCCGGGTGCACCAAATGATTGGCGTGCGTGAAAATCCCGCTTACCTCGACGATGGAGTGCCTATCCGCGCTGGTCTCGATGGACACCATTTTTTTCTCGGCCGCGCTCACGATCAGATGGTGCTGCGAGTAGGCGCGCCGCGGATGGGTCGCCAGCGCCGCCGCCTCGTCCAGGCTCTTCGCTTCCATGATGGCCCGGTCAATCGCGTAGCGGGGCAGGCCCGGCCGCACCAGGGCCCCGCCGATGAAATTCACCGTCTGCACCATCCCGCGCGAGTTCACGCTCGGCCCGTTGCCCGCAAGATACCCCGGATACGAAAAGCACCAGCTCCTCACCCCCGACGGCCACTCGACATCGAGCAGGTACATGTATTCGCGGTAAGCCGAGCTCCCGTCCTCATTGTGGCCCACCCACAGCTTGTCCGGCATGCTAAGCCCTATCGTGGTGCACCCGTCCGACGGCGCCGGCTTTTGCTTCATCAGCGCCGACAGCTCCGGGTTCAAAAACGCGGCCAGGACCTGGTTGAAAGGCACTTCGGCGCCCTCACCGATCCCTTGCAACTCCTCTTCCAAATGGGGCATCACATCGCGGAGCGCCTTCAAGAACGGCTGAAGCCGCGCCCGCGGGTCGGCCTCCCCGAACTCCAAGAGCTTTTGCACCCACTCCCGACGCGCCGCGAACGCCGCCCGGATCCGCTCCCGCGCCGCCCGCCCGATCGCGTACCCGATCTCGCCGTACGACCCGCCCGACACCCGGTATAAAGGGATCGGGAACTCTTCCGCCTTTGCTCCCATCACCGGCCTTTGCCTCCGACAACCCGAAAACGCCGGAGCGGCCCCCGCCATCACGCTCAAGCATGAGGCCGCGCCCAGCCACTCCCTCCGGGTAATCCGCCTCTCCATCTTGCCCGGAAGCTTATAACGCGCCCCGCCCGGGTTCAAGCCCGGGGCACTGGCCGGCGTTGAAAATCGCCGGCTCCGGTGATAATCTAATTAACTGAAAAAAGGCCCCGAGGCGGTATCTTTCGGGAACCTATGAAGTAGTATGCGCATTCATCCGTCCGAGGTACTCCGGCAGAAATCAGTCAGGATTGACAGCGGCGCTCCCGTTCCGGAATGACCGCTTCTGCCATGAACCGGCTTGAATTGCCCGCAACCACGGTGATAATAAAACGTCCTTGAATCACTGGACCAGACATTTATGAAGGGAGTTCACGAATGAGTTCAGTCCCTGTAAACGCGGAGCTGGAGACAATACTCGCCCGTTATGACCGCCGGCGGCGGAACCTGATCCCCATCCTGCAGGACACCCAGGACAAAATGGGATACCTCCTCGAAGACGCCGTGGACCGCATCGCCGCCCATCTCGGGCTGTCCTCCAACGACGTCTTCGGTGTCGCCACCTTTTACGCCCAGTTCCGCTTTCATCCGCCCGGCAAGCACCACATCAAGGTCTGCCAGGGAACCGCCTGCCACGTCCGCGGCGGCAACCTCATCCTCGAATCCGTGGTCCGCAAGCTCGGCATCGCCCCCGGCGAGACCAGCGAAGACCGCGAGTACAGCCTCGAACGCGTTGCCTGCTTCGGCTCCTGCGCCCTGGCCCCCGTGGTCGTCATTGATGACAAGGTCTACGGAAGACTCACCCCCAAGAAAACGGAAAAGCTGATCGAGGGAACTTAATGAACTTTGAAGCCATCAAGCAACAAGCGCTCGATGAGTGGCGCGAGTTCGAAAGCGAGGACCAGCCGCGCATCCTGATCGGCTCCGCCACCTGCGGCCGCGCCGCCGGCTCCCTCGAAGTGCTCGCCGCGTTCCAGGGTGAGCTGCAACAGCGCGGGCTCGCCTCCGATACCCGCATGGTCGAGGTCGGCTGCCTCGGAATGTGTTATGCCGAGGTCCTGGTCGAAATCAAGAGCCCGGGCGGACCCGCCGTGCTCTACCACGGCGTCGAGCCGCGCCGCGTGCCCGAGCTGGTCGAGTCCCATATCCTTAACAAAGAGCCAGTGCTTAAGCGCGCCCTCGCCGTCATGGACGGCCAACCGCTCGACGGCGTGCCCCGCTTCGCCGACCTGCCCATGATCAAGCCCCAGAAAAGGATCGTGCTCCGGAACTGCGGACTCATGGACGCCGGCAATATTTATCACTACATCGCCCGCGGCGGATACTCCGGCATGGTCCGCGCCTTCTCCATGAAGCCCGAGCAGGTGATCGAGGAAATGAAGGCCTCCGGCCTGCGCGGCCGCGGGGGGGCCGGCTTCCCCACCGGCCAGAAATGGTCATTCGCCCGCGCCACGCCCGCCGACGAAAAATACATCGTGTGCAACGCCGACGAGGGCGACCCCGGCGCGTTCATGAACCGCTCCGTGCTCGAAAGCGACCCCCACTCGGTGCTGGAGGGGCTGCTCATCGGCGGCTACGCCATCGGCGCCCAGCACGGCTACGTGTACTGCCGCGCCGAGTACCCGCTCGCCATCGAGCGCCTCCAGGCCGCCATCGCGAAGATGAAGGAGATGGGCTTCATCGGCAAGGACATCATGGGCACCGGCTTCGACTTCGAGCTCCAGATCAAGAAGGGCGCGGGCGCGTTCGTGTGCGGCGAGGAGACCGCCCTCATGGCCAGCATCGAGGGATCGCGCGGCATGCCCCGCTCGCGGCCGCCCTTCCCCGCCGTGTCCGGGCTCTTCGGCAAACCCACCAACATCAACAACGTCGAGACGCTGGCGTCAACGTCCGTGATCATGGAGAAAGGCGCGGCCTGGTACGCCGGCTTCGGCACCGAAAAGAGCAAGGGCACCAAGACCTTTGCCCTGGCCGGCAAGATCAACCGCACCGGCCTGATCGAGGTCCCGCTCGGCCTCCCGCTCCGCACCATTATCGAGGACATCGGAGGCGGCGTCCTCGACGGCAAGAAATTCAAGGCCGTGCAGACCGGCGGCCCCTCCGGTGGATGCATCCCGACCGAGCACCTCGACATGCCCGTGACCTACGAAGACCTGGCCGCCGTAGGCTCTATTGTCGGCTCCGGCGGCATGATCGTGGTGGACGAGGATTCCTGCATGGTGGACGTCGCCCGCTACTTCGTGACCTTTACCGAGAACGAGTCCTGCGGCAAGTGCACCCCCTGCCGCATGGGATCGCAGCACGTGCTCCGCATGTTGACCGACATCTGCGAGGGACGCGGCACGCCCGGGATGCTGGACAAGCTCAAGGCCATCGGCGACACCATGAAGAAAGGCTCACTGTGCGGGCTCGGCCAGACCGCGCCCAACCCGGTGCTCACCACGCTCAAGTATTTCGAGCACGAGTACAAGGCCCACATCGAGGACAAGAAATGCCCGGCCGGCGTCTGCCGATCGCTCATCAAGTTCACCATCGCCGCCGACGCCTGCAACGGATGCCGCGCCTGCGCCATCGTCTGCCCGGTCGAGGCCATCAGCGGCGAGAAGAAAAAGCCGCACCAGATCAACCAGGAGGTATGCATCCGCTGCGGCTCATGCAAGCAGGCCTGTAAGTTCGGAGCGGTGATCGTGGATTGACCTGAAACCCCTGGCTACTGGCTACGGGCTACTGACTAATTTGTAAGGATGAAATAATGGGCACAATAAAACTGACGATTGACGGCAAGCCGGTGGAAATCGAGAAGGGCGCCACCGTGCTGGAGGCGGCCCGGGCCGGCGGCATCCACATCCCCACCATCTGCGCGCATGAGGACCTGCCCAACTACGGCGCCTGCCGCATGTGCGTCGTCGAGATTGACGGCGTCCGCGGCTACCCCACCTCCTGCACCACCCCCGCCGCCGACGGCATGGTCGTCCGCACCCAGACCGACGAGCTCCGCTCGCTTCGGAGCCGCGTCCTCGAGCTCATGATGTCCGGACACCCCACCGCCTGCCTCGTCTGCGACCATCGCGCCATGTGCGAAAAATACCGGCCCAACCCCATCAAGGCCGGACAGACCACCCGCTGCGCCTTCTGCTCCAACCGCGATTCCTGCGACCTCCGCTCCATGACCGACGACCTCATGAAGGGCGATCTGAACCTCCCCACCCTCTACTCCGCCCATAACGTCGAGCGCTACGATCCGTTCATGGACCGCGACTACAACCTCTGCATCCTCTGCGGACGATGCTGGCGCATCTGCGAGAAAATCCACGGCACCCCCGCCATCAGCATCATCAACCGCGGCCGCTGGGCCCGAATCGGCACGTCCTTCCACAAGAGCTACACCGAGTCCGGATGCACCTTCTGCGGCGCATGTATTGACATCTGCCCCACCGGCACCTTGAACGACCGCTACGCCCGCTGGTACGGCGATCCCGACCAGGCCGTCTTCTCCACCTGCGCCCTCTGCCCGGAAGGATGCTCGCTCCGGCTCCTGCTCAAGGACCAGCGCATCGTCGCCACCCGCATGAACTCCTTCACCCGCGACGACCGCCTCTGCGCCATCGGACGCTTCGCCTACGCCCAGATCGTCAACGCCCCCGACCGCCTCCGCCGCGCCCTGGTCAAGGAGGGGACCGACCAGATCCCCGCCGAATACGAGCAGGCCATCGCCGCCGCCGCGCAAAAGCTCGCGCCCTTCAAAGACGGGTCCTTCGCCGCCGTCATCAACGAGGGCGAGCCGCGCGAGGCCAAGTACCTCTATACCAAGTTCGCCGAAGAGGTCATGAAGGGACGCATCGGCTTCGTGCCCGCCACCGGCAGCTTCGACGATCTCCATCCCGCGGACCTCAAGCAGGACCTCAAGGACGGAAAGATCAAGGCCGCGCTGGTGAACGGAAATTACCTGGACCAGGACCTTGCTTCCAAGCTCCAGTGCCTGGTCGTCGCCGACTTCCATCCGTCCGCCGCGGCCGACGCCGCCGACGCGCTCTTCCCCGCCGCCATCCTCTCCGAGCTGGAAGGCACCTGCCGGAATTCCTCCGGCGACGTCCGGCCCATCTCCGCCGCGACCCCGTCTCCCGGAGCGGCCAGGCCCGACTGGATCATCGCCCGCGACTTGGCCCGGGCCATGGGCGCGGCCGGATTCGAGTTCGACTCGGCCAGCGCCGTGACGCCGCTTTGCGAGCACGACCCCCCGCCCGCTCCATATAATGGAGAGCCGCGCGATAATCTCAAGAACCTGCCCGCCCGCTTCCGCGGCCATTACATCGCCGACCTCGTCTGCGCCCTCGAAGCCATCGGCCTGCCCGCGTCGCCCGCCGAGCCGTTGCCCGCGGTGGCCGGCCCGGGCTTCCTGGTCGTCGAGAAAAAAGAGCCCGTGCCCAACTTCCACCTTCTCACCGTGGAAGCGTCCACCATCGCCCGGTTCGCCAAGCCCGGCCAGTTCGTCATCGTCATGGCCCGCGAGACCTCCGAGCGCGTCCCCTTCACCCTGGTGGACTGGGACGCCGCGGCCGGGACCATCACCCTGGTCGTCGAGGAAGTCGGACGCACCAGCCACGAGGTGGCCATGCTCCGCCGCGGCGACCGCATCGCCCACATCTCCGGCCCGCTCGGCTCGCCCTTCGAGATGCCGCCCGCCAAGATCGCCGTCTTGGGCGGCGGCTGTTACGGCATCGGCGGAATCTATCCCATCGCCAGGGCCTACAAGGAGGCCGGGGCCAAGGTGATCACCGTGATCGAGGCCGCGACCTCCCATCTCCTCTTCTGGGAGGACAAGCTTCGCGAGGTCTCCGACGAAGTCCTGATCGCCACCAAGGACGGCAGCAAGGGCATCAAGGGCGGGGTGCAGGAGGTGTTCGTGAATTTGATCGAGAGCGGGACCCGGGCCGACGCCTTCGTGGCCATCGGCTGCACCTTCATGATGCGCATGGTTTCCGAGGCGACCCAGCCCTACGGCATCCCGCTCTGGGTGGCCCTGAACCCGATCATGGTGGACGGCACCGGCATGTGCGGGGCCTGCCGCGTCTCCATCGCCGGCGCCACCAAGTTCGCCTGCGTGGACGGGCCCATGTTCAACGGACACGAGGTGGACTGGGACGAGCTCTTCAGCCGCCGCGGCGCCTACGCCGTGATCGAGATCGAGGCCATGCCCCAGGACGCGCGCGCCGGACAGGACCGCATCCCCATGCTCGGCGCCTCCTGCTCCGGAGACTGCCAACATTGAAATTTGGAGTGCGGCGGCACGACGCCGCTTTCATTAAGCCCGATGGCGGCACGAGCGTTGGAAAAAGTTGTTTACGCATTCGTTTGATACTAAGTCAAATGAAAGCGCCGTCGTGCCGGCGCACTCCAAAATATCAGGGAGAAAATCGAGCGAACCATGAACCAGGAAGATAAAACAATAAAGGACGATAAGCCGAAAAAGAAAAAAGTTCCCCGGCACCCCATGCCCGAGCGGGACCCCAGGCGCCGCCGCCACAACTTCGAGGAAGTGCCCAAGGGCTATCCCGAGAACGTGGCCATCGAGGAGGCCCTGCGCTGCCTCAACTGCAAGAAACCGAAGTGCGTCGAGGGCTGCCCCGTCAATATCAACATCCCCGCCTTCGTCAAGCTGATCGGCGAGGGCAAGTTCGTCGAGTCGCTCCTGAAGCTCAAGGAGCAGACCGCGCTGCCCGCGGTGTGCGGACGGGTCTGCCCCCAGGAGTCGCAGTGCGAGGCCCGCTGCATCCTGGCCAAGAAGGGCGAGGCCGTGGCCATCGGACGACTCGAGCGCTTCGCCGCCGACTACGTCCGCGACCGCGGCCTCGAACCCGAGCCTCAGAAGGCCGCGCCCACCGGAAAGAGGGTCGCCGTCATCGGCGCCGGCCCCGCCGGCATCACCGTGGCCGGCGAGCTCGCCCGCTGGGGACACGAGGTCGTGATGTACGAGGCCCTCCACCTCCCCGGCGGCGTCCTCATGTACGGAATCCCCCAGTTCCGGCTGCCCAAGGAAATCGTCCAGTACGAGATCGCAAACCTCATGAAGCTCGGCGTCAAGATCTACACCGACTACGTCATCGGCAAGACCGAGACCATTGACCAGCTCCTGGAGCAGGGCTTCGACGCCGTCTTCATCGGAACCGGCGCCGGACTCCCCATGTTCCTCGGCATCCCCGGCGAAAACTCCATCGGCGCGTTCTCCGCCAACGAGTTCCTCACCCGCGTGAACCTGATGAAGGCCTATCAGTTCCCCAAGTTCGGCACCACCCCCATCCGCGCCAAGAACATCATCACCGTCGGCGGCGGCAACGTCGCCATGGACTCCGCCCGCACCTCGCTCCGCCTCGGCGCCAACTCCACCATCGTCTACCGCAGAAGCCGCCAGGAAATGCCCGCCCGCGCCGAGGAGGTCCACCACGCCGAGGAGGAAGGAGTGGTCTTCCACCTCCTCACCAACCCCGTCCGCATCCTCCACGACGACAAGAACCACGTCACCGGAATGGAGTGCCTCAAGATGGAGCTCGGAGAGCCCGACGCCTCCGGCCGCCGCCGGCCCGTGCCCATCAAGGGCAGCGAGTTCACGCTGTCCGCCGACGTCGTCATCATCGCCATCGGCAACAGCCCCAACCCCCTGGTGCCCCAGACCTCCAAGGAAATCGAGGTCTCCAAACACGGCACCGTCGTCGCCGACCTCGAAACCATGGCCACCAGTAAGCCCGGCGTCTTCGCCGGAGGCGACATCGTCTCCGGCGCCGCCACCGTCATCTCCGCCATGGGCCAGGGCAAAAAAGCCGCCCGCTCCATCCATAAATACATGACCGGCTCGGAGCCGCCCGGTTATGTAGAAGCAGAGAAAGGCAATGGGAAAGATGAAGCTGCTAAAGAGAATGAGTGAATAGTAGGAAAAGCTTGAATTGAAAAAGGGTTACATCAAGATATTAACCTATTCGCTAAACCGTGGATAAAGAATTTTTCTTTCACTGTAATCAAAAATCCATACTCGTCTAAATTTAGAGGATGCGCCTTGTGTTGTAATAAAAGCCTCTAACTCTTCGATCTTATAATCTATTACTTTATACGGTCTCGAAAGCCTGTAATACGCTAATAACTCTACTGGAAGGTTCGATCCATAAGTCTTCTTAAATTTTTTCCTTAAAGCTTCGAACAAAGGGTCACACAAACCACCGACCCCCGTGAGATTAAACCGCGGGCCATTAAATCCAGGCTCATGCTCCATATGAAGATTCATGATCAAGTCATTGATTTCGGGATTGTTATAATGAGGCAGGTCGCCTGAGAGAGCCAGCGGTTGAGTCTCGAGCCAATCAAAGAGTATTTTAATATTTTTACGGTTTCTCAATCTCTGATTGCAACAAGATATTCTTATATGGGCATCATTTAAGACTGAAAGCTTGTCGCTTCTCCTTGCATACTCTTCATCGAGAGAATCCATGATCGGTCTATAATTATTTGCATATGAATGAATTGACGGATTGGATAAATCCACGAGTTCAAAAGCAATTTCTTCCCCTTGCTCAGTAACACACCGAATGTCAGGCTCCGGTGGTTGTCTGTTCTTGATTGATTCCTTGCGAATACCAATTGGGCAGACTTCCGCGAATGAAGTCATCACAACCTTTTCTTCCTCTTTTTGCTTTTCAGAAATACTTTTTCCAGGGCCTTGCTTCTTCATATTATCCCTCGTCATACTTATTTGTCAGCCGCCACAGCGCGCTCACCGGCAGGGCGAAGAGGTTTTTATCGAATGGAATCACTGTGGGGCCGGTATAGAGGACGACGCCGCGGCGGAAGCGCGGGCCCAGCGCCGCGGAGAGGAGCTTCAGACCCTTGAAGTCTCCCGGCCCCACCGTGGCCCCGGCCTTGACCTCAACCCCTGCTATCATCCTTCCGCCGGGGCTTTCCAGGACCAGGTCCACCTCCGCGCCGGAGAAGTCACGGAAATGGAACAGCTCCGGCCGGGTGCGCGACCAAGTGCGTTGCTTCATGATCTCCATGACCACGAAATTTTCCAGCAGCGCCCCCGAGGCGTTGGGATCGCGCCGCAGCCGTTCGGGCGTCAAGTCCAGGAGATGGGCGAGCAGGCCAGTGTCGCCGAGATACAGTTTCGGGGTCTTCATCAGCCGCTTGAGGCGGTTGTTGAACCAGGGCGGGACAACGCGCACCATGAAGATGGCCTCCAGCAGCGAGAAGTAACGGCGGAAGGTCATCTGGTTGAGGCCCAGGTCGCGCGCCAGCTCCGATTGATTCATCAGAGAGCCGGCGCGGGAGGCCAGCGCCGCCATCATGCGCGGCAGGTCGGCCAGCCCGGCGATGTTGGCCAGGTCGCGCACGTCGCGCTGCAGGATCAAGCTGAGATACGAATCGAACCACGCCCGCCGCCGCTCCAGCCGGGGCCGGGACAGGACCTCGGGGTAACCCCCCTTCAGCATTCGGTCAAACACCGCCTCCTTTTCCATCTTGCCTGCCTTGCCCGAAAATCGGCCGTTTCTGACGGAGAATTCCTCCGCGAACAATGCGTCAATAAATCCTTCCTTTGCCCCCTCGATCTCTCCTTGAGACAGCGGCCACAGTGTTAACACTTCCATGCGGCCGGCCAGGACGTCCGCGAGCCGGGGCAGCGAAAGTATTTGCGCCGAGCCCGTGAGCAGGAAACGGCCCGGCCGCCGGTCGCGGTCCACCCGCGACTTGATCGCGAGCAACAGGTCGGGCGCGCGCTGGACCTCGTCCAGGATCACGGGACCGGACAAGCCGGCCACGAACCCGGCGGGGTCACGCCGGACCGCTTCCAGGACCGAGAGGTCGTCAAGCGTGAAATAGGGGGCGGGATACTCGCCCTCCGCCAGCGCCTGGACCAGCGTGCTCTTGCCGGTCTGCCGGGCCCCGTGCAGCGTGACCACGGGGGTGTCGGAAAGAGCCTCCAGCAAACCGGAGGTGATGTGACGTTTCAGCATCGCGGAAAATTTCCTCCCCGGACGATTTTTTACTGTTATAAATTATAACACTTACTGTTATAATTTACAACACTAAACCCCGGCGAACACGCGACTTCCCCCCGCCGGCAACTTCCGGTGCGACCGTCCCGAAGCCCATTTTGCTTCCGCGATCCGGGCCATGCTAACATGCAATGGTCCGCTTATGCCGTGTTATTATTTTACGCGCCTGCCGGCAAAGAAAAGGAGGGATGGGCATGAGGTCAAGGAAATTCAGAGGGCTTTTATGCGCGGTCGTACTTGCGGTTGCGGCGGGATCATTATTTGGCGGAGTCAGCCAGGCGGGCGAGGCCGCGTCCGGCTTCCTGCCCCTGGGCGTTGACCCGGATGAGCCGCAGATATTGGTCACGGTCGAGTACATGAGCTATGACGAGCTGATGAAGCCGGAGGTCATGGCGTTTCTGAAGAAGTACAACATCCTGGTGGCGCCGGTGATCCGGGCCAACCTGCTCAACGACGACCTCGACCGCCTTTATGCCGCTTATGAGCAAGCCGGCATCAAGATCGTGTTCTGGCCGCTGTTGCCCCGCGAGCAATGCCTCTACCTGAACGAGACCTACGCCGACGCTTATCTCGCGCACCTCGACAAGATTTACGCCTGGGCCGGCCAGCACCATCACCAGATCGAGGCCTTGATCGTGGACATCGAGCCGCCCAACTGCCAGCAGGGCACGGACCTGGGGCCGGAAGAGCAGCCACAGACCGGGATTGACCTCGGCAGCGTCTTCACCATGCTCAACAAGGAGGAGTTCGACGCCTCCATCCCCAAGTTCCAGGCGGTGCTTGACAAGCTCCACGCCCACGGCACCACCGCCATCAGCACCGCCATGGACTACGCCGCCGTGGACCTGGAGTCCGGCCGGCCCGTGCTCCAGGACATCTCGGGCGGGCCGTCCCAGATTATCAACTGGGACTACTATTCTTACATGAGCTTCGGCTCGCAGAACACGGCCTCGCTGCAAGAGCTCCTCTCCGGCCTGCACCTGAAATGGACCGCCGACGATACGCGCTACCTCACTTACATCCTGGGCCGGGTCATGGCCGGGAAGTTCGGCAACCGCGCCGCCATCAGCCTGGGCCAGACCATCCCGGGCGAGGGCCACGGCGCGGTCTGGACCGATCCGGCCGAGCTGGGCAAGGACGCGGCCGCTTACAAGGCCGCGGGCATCATCCACTTCGCCATCTACGATTTCCAGGGCATCATCGAGTCGCCGGACCCGGACGCCTGGATTCTCGCCATTAAAAACGCGAAGCCCGAAAAGCCCAAGTACTCGGCCAAGGCCGCGATGGTGTGGGACATCATCAAGCTCTTGTCGTGGTACGGGGAGACGAGGAGGTAAAGCCATAATGTTTTCACGCAAAGGCGCAAAGGCCGCAAAGAAAAATATATTCCCCTTTGCGGCCTTTGCGCCTTTGCGTGATTATCGTCTTTGCTGATTTGTCACTCCGGCACCATCTCCTTCGCGAGCACTCCGAGCTTGACCGCCCTCACCTTGCGGTAGACCTCGCCGGGCGCCCGCTGCTTGCCGTCAACCGTCAGCAGGTCGCGCTCGATCGAGATGCCGAAGTATTGCTCGTTCTTTTCAAGATAGGGCCGGATCAGGGCCCAGTCCTTGTCCGTGACCTCCGCGAACTCGCCGCCGTTCAACTGCTCGGCCACGAGCTGCTGATACGGGTCGCGCACGAAGATGGCGCCGCCGGAGGCCAGCGAGAACAGGTTGGAGCCCGGATACGGCGTGGCCTGCGGCACGACCTTGCCCCGGTCGTCGAAGGTGACGCCGTTCAGGACCACGAAGCCGCCGCCCTTGTGCGGGTCGCCGGCCATGAATGCCTCGGCCAGGTAGTCGAGGCAGGTCCCGTTGATGACCACGCGCGGACGCCCCACCGCGTTGATCAGCGGCCGGCCCGCCCCATTTCCCATCACGTACACCTCGCCGCCCTTGGCCCCGTACATGAAGGTCTGGCCCACGTCGCCATAAACGATGAGCCGGCCCTGCTTCATGATCTGGCCCAACTGGTCCTGCCCGTTGCCGTGCGCCCGGAGCTCCATGCCGTCCAGGCCCGAGCCCATGTAGTCGCCCGAGCTGCCGAACAGGTCCATCCGCACGTCGTCCGTCTTCGGGCCGAACCCGCAGCCGTGGAAGCGCTGGCCCTTGAGCCCGTAAACAATGAACCGCCGCCAGCCCAGCTCGTAAGCCTTGATCGCGAGCCGCGCGTCGCACTCGGGCCCCTCCGGCGGAAAGTCCCGCGCCAGAATGACCAGCGCGTTGCTCCTGTCCACCGGCGCCGTGAGCTGGTCGCGCGTCGTCCAATCAATCCGCTTGAACCGCCCGCTCCCGCCGCCCGCGATCGCAGGCACGCGGTCCAGGATTTCATCGGTTGCGCCGCGCACCAACTCCAGCACCATCGAGCGCTTCATCTTGCCGCAGTCGTAATGGCGGTCGTTGAGCAGGGCCAGGAGCTCGAGCGCGAGCTCGAGGCCGGCGTCGTCCCTGCCCGCGGTCTTCTTTATCTCCGCGATCAGCCAGCGCACGTTGTCAAAGCCCCAGGAGGCCATGGCCGCCGAAACTTCGTTGAACAGGCCGGGCGCGGCCTCCGTCCCCTGCGCCTTGCCGAGCTTTTCCGCGAGCGCGCCGGATCCGGCCGGGGCCTGCACAGAGCTCTTGAGATCAATGGTCCATTCGCCGGGCGGGGCCTTGATCACGCGGCCGAACTTGTCGGTGCAGGTCAGGGTGCATGCGCCGTTTCCGCCCTGCACCGTGAAGATGAACGCGCCGCCGTCGGTGTGGCTGCCGCCGCGGGCGTTCCAGTAACGGTCGGCCACCAGCCGGAAGCGCTTGTCCTGGGCGGCCAGCGAGTGCAGGGTGGCGTCAATGGCCTGCTTCTCGGAAGCGACCAACCCGATGGACACGTCGCCCTCCTGGATGGCGAACACCTGCGGCCGGAGCATGGCCGTGTCGGTAATGCCGAGCAGGCGGAACCGGTCCGCCTCCGGCTCGCTCCTGGCGATGATGAAGAACCACGGCCCGTCGGGCGACCCGTGCATGTGCTGGGCCTGGAGCGCGCGGTAGATTTTCCGCTTCGCGGGGGGGAGCTGGTCGAAGTCGAGCTCCGTGGTCGGCGCCAGCGCCTCGATCACGTGCTCCAAAGGATACCCCTGGATGCGCGACCAGAAATCAAAGAGCAGCACCGAGACCTCCGTGTCGGTCAGGAACTGCGGAACGATGTTGCGCTGCTTCAGGTACTCGGTCACGCTGTAGTAGTTGGCGAAGTCGCCGTTGTGCACCAGCGCCTCGTTAAGCCCGATGAACGGGTGCGCGCCCGCCGGGTGCCAGACCCGCCCCTTGGTCGGATACCGCTGGTGCGCGATCCAGATCCGGGCCCGAAAATCCGTAAGCCCGTAATATTGCACCACGTGCTCCGCGTACCCCACGATCTTGAAGATCAGCAGATTGCGCGCGTGCGACAGCACGAACGCCCGCTTCTCGCCCAGCGAGGCGTAATGGCGCTGGTTGAGCTGGAAACTGTTTCTATAGATGAACTCGTCCTCCACCTCCCGCGCCGGCGCGTCCTGCAGCCCGTGCTGCGCCGCGAACCGGCCGAGCGCATCCTCCTTCACCCGCACGAAGTAGCGCACGATGTCCGGCGGCTTGACCGCAAGCCCGAGCTCGCGGTGGTCCGTCTTCGGGGCCAGGCTCGTTTTGTGATCCACCTGGAAATGCGGCGTGATGAACTCCTTCTCGATCTCGCCCTCCGCCGATGGGTCGAGCAGCGCGATCTGAAGCGCGTAGTCGTCGTTGAGCGTCTTCTGGTCCACCCCGAGCTGCTCCGGATCGAGGCACGCCGCGGCGATGCCGCCGCCCTTGCCGTTGCCCCGGTTGTGCATCTGGATGCACGGCTCGAAGATGTGCCGGCCGCCCACCGGCACGCTCGTGGCGAACCCGACCACGCCGCACCCTCCCTCCTCCGCCGACTTGGCGCGGGGAACGGGCGGCAGCCCGGCAATCAGCGCTTTCCTGGAGTTGATGATGTTCCGAACGATCCGGTCGCGGTCTGAAATCATTTTTCCCACCCTCACGCCGATTTCTCGAGATAGTCGAGGTGCACGAGCACGTCGCTCCGGCCCGTGAGCTCGCGGATGCTCTTCATGCCGAGCCGCCATAGAATTTCGCGGAGCTGGAGGCTCCAGGAGTGGAAGAGGTTGATGAGGCGCCGCGAGCCCCAGTTCGAGTCGTACATGGTGGAGAGCTCGGGGTCGGTGGTGGCGATGCCGCGGGGGCAGCCGCGTCCGCTCTCGCAGTTGCCGCAGCGGATGCACTCCAGCGCCACCATCTCGGCCGTGCCGATGACCACGCCGTCGGCGCCGAGCGCGATGGCCTTGGCCACGTCCCAGGCCGTGCGCAGCCCGCCGGAGGCGATGAGCGTCATCTGCTCGCGCACGCCTTCCTCGATCAAGAAGCGGTGGACCTTGGGGATCGCGTACTCGATGGGCATGGCGATGTTTTTCTTGGCGATGTCCGGCGCCGCGCCGGTGCCGCCGTACGACCCGTCGAGGTGGAGGATGTGCGCGCCCGCGTAATAGCTGCCCACCGCCACCATCTCCACGTCGGAGGGCGTCGAGACCTTGACCGACACCAGCGCCCGCGGGTTGATCACCTTGATCCAGTCCACGTGCTTTTTGTGGTCCTCCACCGAGTACACCGAGTGGAACGGGAACGGAGAGAACAGCGAGCTCCCCTCCACCGCCTCCCGCATCTTCGCCACCGCCGGCGTCACCTTGTCGCCGAGCAGATGCCCGCCCAGGCCCGGCTTCGCCCCCTGCGCGTACTTGAACTCCACGATCCGCACCCGCTGGATCGTCTCCTCCCGCACCCCGAACAGCCCCGTCGCCACCTGCGTGATCACGTGGTCGTCGTACCGGTTGAGCGCGTCCGGGTAGCCGCCCTCCCCGGTGCAGGTGAACGAGTTGATGGACTGATAGGCGCGCGCCCGCGAGATGATGGTGGCCAGGCTGATCGAGCCGAAGCTCATCCCGCCACCGTACACCGGCATCCCGATCGTCACCTCCGGCCGCTCGTCGCCCCGCCGGTTCAGCGGGATGCTGAGGTCAATGTCCGATAACTTTATGGACGGCTCCGGCGGCTCGGCCGGGAACGCGAATTCCAAGCGGTCGAACCCGCCGCCCGAAGCTCCCACCTTATACTCCAGACCCGAGTCAACGGGCGGCATCCCGGTCTGGGCCTGGAGCCAGGTGCTCACGATCAGGTCCGAGGTCCAGCGCGGGTCGCCGAACGAGTTCCACTCCGGGTTCAGGCCCACCCGGATCGCGTCCACCGGGCACGCGTCAATGCACAACGACCCTTGCGACTTGCACACCGCCGCGCCCCGGCACAGGTCCGAGCGCGGAGTGGCCATGAACCCGCCATGCTTCTCCAGCACCCCGTACCGGCACGCCTCTACGCATTTGCCGCACTGATTGCAGTCGTTGGTCAACACTACCTTGTATTTGCTCAGACGGTTCCGGTAGCGCGACCTGGTAATCTGCGCGCCTTCCGGCGGCTCCGCATATTCCGCCGGCCGCGGCGGCGGCGGCACCGGGGCCGGGGCCGGCTCTTCCGCGCGCCTGGCCGCGTCCCAGCCGGGGTTGCCGGAAGAGAGCGCCGCGGCCTTGCGCTCGCCGAAAATCGGCGCGAACGTTTCCCGCTCCAGATCCTCGAAAAACATGGCCCGGCCGACCTCGCCCCGCAGCCGCCGCACCTCGCGCAGGCCCATCGCGCCCATCACCTCGATGAGCTGCGAGTGCCACGCCCCCACGAGGTTCACGATCCGCTGCGCGCCCCACTGCTCCTCCACCGTGTCCAGCTCAACCGGGCACTCCGCCTGCTCCTCGCAGTCCGGGCACAGCCGGCACTCCAAGGCCGCCAGCATGGCCAGGTCAATGCCCGCCCCGTCCGCGCCGCAGATGATGATCTTGGCCACGTGCTCGGCCAGCCCAATGCCGCCGCTGGCCAGGAGGGTGACCTGGTCGCGCAGCGATTCCGCCACCAGCTGAAGATGCACCTCCCGCACCAGCGTGGTGATGAACTTGTCCTCGTTCTTCCCGAGCCCGTTGCCTTGGGGCCCGGCGTGGAGGTGGATCACGTCCGCGCCCTGCCGTGTGAGCGCAAGGGCCCGCTGGGCCGCGTTCTCGTCAAGCACGAGCCGCACCGAGACGATGGCCGCGGGGTCCGCTTTCTTGAGCGCCGCGATCCGGCCCGGGGTCCCATCCGAATAGATGAGCTCGATGAGCGCCGCGCCTTTGGCCGCCAGAGCGTCGTCGCGCTCCGGATCCAGGCGCACGATCAGCCGGTCCTTGAACTCGGCGAGCACGCCGGCCGCTTCCTCCGCGGTGGCCACCGCCACCGTGCCCAGCTTGCCGGCGGCCATGGCCATGGCCCGCCGCGTGCCCTCTCCGATGAAGCCGAAGGGCGGGATGTCGAGCACGAGCGGGATGGAGATCTCCAAAAAGGGCGGCGGCTCGGTGAGCAGGTTGCCGTCATTATCGAACGCGAGGCGCTCGGGCTTCCGGCCCAGCTCGATCACGGTGCTGATGTACTCGCGGCCGTGGATGCCGTCGCGGGTCGGACGCACGATCTCGGACATGTCCGTCCACATCTGGTCGAAGCCCGGCCCGCAGAACGGCCCGCGGTAGCCCGCGCCCGACACCGGGATCTTGCCGGTCTCCGCCTGCTTCCAGATCCGCGCGATGGTGTCCGCCGTCCAGTAGTCGTCGCCCATCCGCGTAAACCGCGGGTTCGGCGCCCGCGTCAGGATGTTGTTCTTGCACTCCTGCACGCAGCGGAAGCACATCACGCAGTTAAAGTCCAGCGTGTCCTGCACCTGCTCCGGGTCGAACGCGCGCTTGTCATACGCGTTATACACGCAGGCCGTGTACTTGACGCAGCGCCGGCAGTTCAGGCACCGCGTGGTCTCGAAGGAAGCGTACTTGGACACCGGCGAGTGCCGGGGCGCCAGGGTCCGCACCGTTACATGGTATTTCTTGGGCATCCTCTTTCACCTGATCAGATTTTTTTCCGGGCCCCCAGCCGGAAAGGAAACAGGTTGAAAACCTCTTCCACTAACTCATAGACCTGTTGGGCCAAGTCATATACCCGTTCGAGAATCTCGTTGATCTCATCCACGGCTTTCCATCATCCTCCGCGCTTGCGGTCCGCTTTCATGGGGTTGGGCCCGAGCTCGCGCACCGCGTCCGCCCGCTTGCGGGCGTGCTCCATGAGCTGGTCCATGGACAGGCCGGAGGCCCGGACCATACCCACCCGCTCGACCCCGAACCCGATCTCCTCGAGCATCCCCCGCACGCGGTCAATCCGCTTCTCCGCCTTGGTGTTGCCCACCAGAAAGCGGCACGCCCGCTCCGGGCAGCCCACCACCTGGATGCCGTCCGCGCCCTGTTCCAGGATCTTCACCAGGTACTCGATCTCCACCTTGCTCGAACAGGGCATGATCACGAAGCGCGCCAGGCACCCGGGCAGGCGCCGGTTCGAGTTGGCCAGGTTAACGCTCGGCTCCGTGGAATGCTGGCAATAAAGCACCACCACCTCCGGCTCGAAAACCGCGCTCATGAGCTTGTCCATCCTCCCCGTTGAGAAAGTTTACATATTCAGAAAATTTCCGGACAGGATCAACAGGATTTACAGGATTTTCGGAATGCCCTTTTTGCTTTTTCTCATCCTGTAAATCCTGTCAATCCTGTCCAAGAAAGAAAATTCATGATTTCAGGGCGCCGCCTCGCGGCATGATGAACCATTTATAAAAAAGAGAGACCATCAAGACCGTCTCCCTCTTGCCGAGGCCCGCGCCGGATCAAAGAGCATCCGCATGCGGATCACCTTTTGTCGGGGGTGTCGGCGAAAAAATTTTCGTAAATTTGCCGGGCCGAGCGGGATAGACCGGGATTGAATTCAGGAAATTTCTCCAGGATCTGGTTCTCCTGCCTAAGCTCGGAAACCCAAGCCGAGAGTATAGCATGATTGACCTCGAGATGAAACTGGAGAGCCGCCGAATTCTTGCACCTGAAGGCCTGGCGCGGGCACAGTTCCGAGCGGGCCAGGTGCACGGCGCCCGCCGGCGGATCGAACGTGTCCTCGTGCCATTGCAGGACCGTTTTGAGGAACGGGTACATCTCTTCCTCGTAAACGTTCATGGGTCCGCCCATGGACACTATGAAGTCGTAGGCCGAGGCGTCCGGCGGGACCGGGGCCCCCGCGTAAAGGGCCACGTTCTCCACGAACGCACCGATGGAGGCGAGGTAATCGCCGATGGTGCCGGCGCCTTCGGTCTCCGAATGGATGAGGCGGAGCGCTTTCATTGCCTGGTTCTGGTGGCGTGGACACGGCAAGGCAGGGGCGTAGCACGCCACGCCCCTGCCCGCTGCGGCCAGGGTTTAATCAGCAACTATATTTGGAGGAGTTGCAATTATAAAATTGACCCCTCGCCGCCGCTTCATAAGATCGGCAGGTAGTGTGTGAGCTCGTAGTCGGTCACGTGGATGCGGAACCGGTCCCACTCGATCTTCTTGTTCTCGATCAGCTTGTTGAACACGTGGTCGCCGAGCGTCTCCTTGACCAGCGCGCTCTTCTCGGCCTCCGCGATGGCCTCGCCCAGGCTGCCGGGCAGGGAGGTGATGCCGACCTTGGCCCGGTCGGCTTCGCTCATCTTGAAGATGTCCTCCTCCACCGGCTCCGGCAGAGGGTACTTATCCTTGATGCCCTTGAGTCCGGCCGCGAGCATGCCCGCGAAAGCCAGGTACGGGTTGCACGCCGGGTCCGGGAAGCGGGCCTCGATCCGCGTGGCCTTTTCCTTTCCCGGCTTGTACATGGGAACGCGGACGAGCGCCGAGCGGTTGCGCCGCGCCCACGACACGTAAACCGGGGCCTCGTAGCCGGGCACCAGCCGTTTGTACGAGTTCACCCACTGCGCCACCAACAGGCAGATCTCGCGCGAGTGCTTGAGCACGCCCGCGATGTAAGACTTGCCTTCCTTGGACAGGTTGTACTTGTCACTGCCGTCGAAGAACGCGTTCCTTTCGCCCTTGAACAAAGACTGGTGCACGTGCATGCCCGACCCGTTCTGGCCGAAGATGGGCTTGGGCATGAAGGTCGCGTAAACGCCGTGCTTCTGCGCGATCTCCTTCACCACCAGGCGGTAGGTCATGGCCGAGTCGGCCATGCACAGGGCCTCCTGGTAGCGCATGTCAATCTCGTGCTGGCTCGGCGCGACCTCGTGGTGGCTGTACTCGACCTTGATGCCCATGCTCTCCAGCGCCAGGATGGTGTCGCGCCGAAGGTCCGAGGCCACGTCCAGCGGGGTCAGGTCGAAATAGCCGCCCTGGTCCAGCGTCTCCGTGCCCTTCGAGTCCTTGAAATAAAAGTATTCCAGCTCTGGCCCGCAATACATGGTGTAACCCAGGTCCGCGGCCTTCTTCAAGTTCCGCTTCAGCACGTAGCGCGGGTCCCCCGCGTATGGCGACCCATCCGGGTTCAATACGTCCACGAACATCTTCGCCACCGCGTGCTCCTGCGGGCGCCACGGCAGGATGGTGAAGGTCGAGGGATCGGGCTTCGCCACCATGTCGCTCTCGTGGATGCGCGCGAAGCCCTCGATCGAGGAACCGTCGAACCCCATCCCCTCCTCGAACGCTAGCTCCAGCTCTCCCGGCGTGATCGCGAAACTCTTCAGCACGCCAAGAACGTCAGTGAACCACAGCCGGATAAACCTGACGTTTTTGTCCTTGACGATCTTCAATACCGCTTCTCTGTCCATACCCATTGCCAACTCCTCCTTGAGTGATTTGGGGCCGTTTCCGGCCTATTGTTATATACAAGCGGCGTGCCAATCACCCCGCGTTGTACCAAGCGCGCGAATTCACGAGGGTTTCAATAAGCCAGTTCAGTTTGGCCCCGATGTCAACCTACTTTTATGTAGGAAATCCATTCAATAAACAACATTCGGGTAGTCAGGTCCACTTCTTTTGGTTTCATCAGGCGCTGCCTTCACGGATGCGCTTCAGGTGGTCGAGGTGATGTTCCAGGAGCCACGTCCGCTCCAGGAACTCGGGCCACCCGCACTCGGGCTTGAAGCCCTTCCTGGCCTCGCCCGTGACTGGTCCCCGAGGCCACCTTGCCCTCGAACTCACGGTAAACGTCCGACCACGCCGAGAGCGCGTCCCGAGCCATCGTCGCCGCCATCCTCCTGAAGACCCGGAGCCGCTCCTCTGGTTCGAGAGGCTCGCGGCCCTTTTCATCAGGTCCGCCTTGAATCAGCCTGAGTTCCGTGGTCATGGCGTCCCCCCTCCCTTCTCCGCCGAGAGTTCCCGTGAAATCGCTCCTGTTCCATAATGTTTTTTGGCGGCGCTGAGTCACAGAGGACGCTGAAAAAATAAATATTCTCTGCGTTCTCCGCGCCTCTGCGTTAAAAACACCGCTTCATCCTGCTCACCCGATCGCCGCGCTCCCCATCTCGCCCGTCCGGATGCGCACGCAGTCCGGAAGCTCCAAGACGAAAATCTTCCCGTCCCCGATCTTCCCGGTCCGCGCCCCCCGGACGATCGCGTCTATCGTCGTTTGCAGGAACGGGTCGGTCACCGCGATCTCGATCTTCACCTTCTTCAGCAGGTTCCCCATTTCCTCCATGCCCCGGTACACCTCGGTATGGCCCTGCTGCCGGCCGCACCCCAGCACCGGAGTCACCGTGATCAGGTTCACCTCCGCCTTCTTCAGCTCATCCCTCACCTTGTCCAACTGGTGCGGCTGAATTATGGCCACGACATACTTCATGTCTTGTCTCCTCTTAACCTTATTCCAGAACCGTATAACCCGCCTCCCGGTGCTGGCTGATGTCCAGGCCCATGACCTCGCTGTCCTCCTGCACCCGCATCCCGATCAGTGCGTCCACCGCTTTGTAGAGCACGAAGGTGAGCACGCCCGAATAGACCACGGTCGCCGCCACCCCCGCGAGCTGGATCAAAAGCTGGCGCGGGTTCCCGAACAGCAGCCCGTCCGTCCCGCCGATCGCCGCCTGCGCGAAAATGCCCGTGGCCAGCGTGCCCCACATCCCGCCGATCCCGTGCACCCCGAAAACGTCCAGCGAGTCGTCATAACCCAGCCGCGGCTTCAGGTACGCCACCGCCAGGAACCCCAGGACGCTCGCCATCACCCCGATCACGATCGCCGCCATCGGGCCCACGAACCCGCAGGCCGGGGTCACCGCGGCCAGGCCCGCGATCGCCCCCGTGGCCGCGCCCAGCATCGTCGGCGCGCCGTTGTGCCGCCATTCGATCAGGGTCCAGGCCAGGCCCGCCGCCGCGCCCGCCACGTTGGTGGTGACAAAAGCATTGGCCGCGAGCCCGTTCGCCGCGAGCGCGCTCCCCGCGTTGAACCCGAACCACCCGAACCACAAAATCCCCGTGCCCACCACAACGAGTGGCAGGTTGTGCGGCGTGAACGGCTGGTTCTTGTAGCCCACCCGCTTTCCGATCAACAGCGCCATCACCAAGGCCGCCACCCCCGCGTTGATGTGCACCACCGTGCCCCCCGCGAAGTCCATCAGGTGCAGATGGGCCAGCCACCCGTCCGCCGACCACACCCAGTGGCAAACCGGGTCGTAAACCAGCGTGGACCACAAAAGCATCAGCACCAGGTAACCGGAGAACTTGATCCGCTCGGCAAAGGCCCCGATGATCAGGCCGGGAGTGATCACCGCGAACATGCACTGGAAAATCATGAACGCCAAGTGCGGGACCGTCGTGGCATAATGCTCCGACGGCACCATTCCCACCCCCCTGAGACCGGCCCAGGAAAGGTCCCCGATGAAGCCGCCACCCACGTCCGGGCCGAACGAGAGCGAGTACCCGATCAACACCCACTGCAGCGTGACCACGCACATCAGGATGAAACACTGCATCAATACCGACAGAAAATTCTTGCGCCGCACCATGCCCCCGTAAAACAGCGCCAGCCCCGGCGTCATGAACAACACCAGGGCCGATGACGCCAATACCCACGCCGTGTCGCCCGCATTAATCATCGAATCCTCCACCTCCGTTTTCTTCGCCCCGCCGCCCGGCGGTCAGCTCGACCGTAGTAAGCAAAGCAGCAAGCGGCGTGCCAGGCGCGGCCTGCCACAATAACTCCAACAGATTCAACAGGCTGCCCCGTTAAAGGCGATTCCGCGACTATGGTAGTTAATTACTTTTATGTAATTATTATTTGCTCTTCCTACAATTATGTATTTAATAAAAAGAATTCGGCCCGGCATCTCCCCTGGCCGGGGATGCTCCGTCAGGCCAAGGAGCAATCCCGAGGCCGAGCCGGGGGCGGACCAGCCACCTGGAGCTGAACCCAATGATGTCTAAATTATTTCTGGAGGAAGCAGCGAAAAGTAACGGTAGTAAATAAAATAGCTCAGTGCTGTCCAAAATAAACGGACCGGAGACCCGCCAAGACGCCAAGAGCGCCAAGGATTATTTTTAAACACGATTTTAAGAGGGCTTGGGTGCGAATGTTTTTTGCTTGGCGCTCCCGTCGGCCGGTCCGCCAAGCCGGTTGGGGCCAACGCTCCGGAGCTGTTCTTTGCCGGGCCGCGAAGAAACATCATGATTTACTTGGCGATCCTTGGCGCTCTTGGCGTCTTGGCGGTTTTCTTCCGGCCTATTTTGGACAAGAGTGAAAATAGCTATAAAAATGTACCCTACTAAATTCCAGGTACGTCTCTATAGCTATTTAAGAGAAGGCTGATGGGCGGGTCGGGAGGCGCGGCCTTACAGGGTCAGGTCCCAGGCCACCTCCAGGGTGAGCACGTTGTTGTCCGGACGGATCTCGTCCCCGTACTCGGACGCCTCGCGGCGGATCGCCTCGTCCCACAGCGAGGTGTAGAGGTAGGATGGGGTGACGGTGATCCCGTGGCCGATCGCGCAGGGCAGCGCAACTCCCGCCGACCAGTCGTGCCAGGCCCCTCCCTGGGTGAACTCGATCCCGAAGTAAGGCGTGATGAATTTATTGTTGGCATAGGCCAGGTGTCCGCCGAGGTCCAGCTCCACGCTGCGCTCCCCCGACTCCCACAGCGTGAACCCGTGCGACAAATCCAGCCCGTAATACGCCGCGCCTCCGACCGCGTCCTCGTCCACGTAGTATGAGAACGTGGGCGCAAGCGGCAGGTCGAACCCGAGCAGGAAATAGATCTCCGTGGTCGAGTCCAGCTCCGTGTGAGGATACGTATAGGTGACGAAGCCCACCGCCACGTTCACCTTCTCCGCCAGGTCCCGGCTGTATTCCCCGGTGTAATCGGCCTCCGTGAGCTGCCCGGTCCGGTCGCCATAGCCGCCCTTTTTGCCCCAGTCCGTGGTGTCAACGCTGCCCCAGAAGTTCAGCGTGAACCCGCTCTTCGCGAACGTCACCGACGGCTGGCACACCGGGTCATGGTTCAGCGTGATCCCCCGCCACAGGTAGCGCGTGGCATAAGCGGCGGACAGCGACACATTCACCGACTCATCCTCCTGTGCCCGCCCCGCGCCACCAATACCCAGCATGCAGATGATCACGCCGACCGCTATCGTTCTCCGCTTCATTACTATTTTCCCCCCACTGATCTTCCGGCTCGTCCGCCGCATCCGTGTCTGGCCCGCCCGCTCTTACCCGCGGGTCCTAAACTCCCGGTACTCTATCCCGTACCGCGCCACCCTAAGCCCCATGATCCGCTCCGTGATCCCCAGCGCCCGCGCCGCCTTGGCCATGTTCCCCCGCGCATTCTTGAGCGCGTCCAGGATCAGGTTGCGCTCCACGTTGCCGAGCGCCGCCGTGATCCCCACCTTCTCCTCCGCCCCCAGCGCCTCCATGGTCTGCAGCGTGGGCGGCAGGTGGTGCGCGTGCACCACGTCGTCGGTGGTCATCAGCACCGCCCGCTCGATGCAGTTCTCCAGCTCGCGCACGTTCCCCGGCCAGTGGTAGCTCATCAGCATGTCAATCGCCTGCGACGAGATGCGCTGCACGTTCTTGTGGCTCTCCTTGCCGTACTTCTCCACGAAGTAGTCCGCGAGCAGCAGGATGTCGGTCTTGCGCTCCCGAAGCGGCGGCATGAAGATGGGAAAAACGTTGAGCCGGTAGTACAGGTCCTGCCGGAACCGCCCCTCCTCCATCAGGGCTTCGAGGTCGCGGTTGGTCGCGGTGACGATCCGGACGTCGCTCTTGATCGTCTCCGTGCCGCCGACCCGCTCGAACTCGCGCTCCTGGATCACTCGGAGCAGCCTGATCTGCGTGGCCGCCGTCAAATCGCCGATCTCGTCCAAAAAGATGGTCCCGCCATGCGCCAGCTCGAACCGGCCCTTCCTTTGCGCGTGAGCGCCGGTGAACGCCCCCTTCTCGTGCCCGAACAGCTCGCTCTCGATCACCGTCTCCGGCAGCGCCGCGCAGTTCACCTTGATGAACGGCTTGCCCGCGCGCAGGCTGTTGTAGTGGATGGCGTGCGCCACCAGCTCCTTGCCCGTACCGCTCTCGCCCCGGATCACCACCGTCGCGTCGCTCTTCGAGACCTTCCCGATCAGGTCGTATACCGATTGCATCGCCTTGGCGTTCCCGATGATATTGCCCGGACGGAACCGGTCCTTCAATTCCTCCTGCAGCCGGACGTTCTCGTCCAGCAGCCGCTTCCGCTCCTCCTGCACCCCCTGACGCATCCGAACCGCCTGCGCGATCATCGAGGCGATGATCGTAAGCAGCCGCACGTCCTCCTCCAGGCTCACCGCGTCCGCGAACAGGCGGTCCGCCGAAAGAGTCCCGATCACCTCCGTACCCAGCTTGATCGGAACGCAGATGAAAGACACGTCCTTCTTTTGCACCGTCTTCCGGGCCCCGGTCCGGTTCAGAAACAGCGGCTCCTCCGAGATCCGCGGCACCACCGCCGCCTTCCCCGTCTGCACCACCTTGCCCGTCACCCCTTCGCCCAGCTTATACTTGCCCCGCTCCCGCTGGCTCGAAGACAACCCGTACGCCGCCTCGATGAAAATGTCGCCCGTCTCCCGGTTGAGGAGCGTCAGCGTCCCCCGGTTCATCCCCATCCGCTCCGCCAGCGCCCGCAGCACCGGACCCGACACCTCCCGGAGATCCAGGCTCTGGCTCAGGCGCATGCTGATCTCGTAGAGCAGCGAAAGCTCCTGAACCTCCCGCCGGACCTCCGGCTTTTTCACCATCGCCTTCATGCCCTGACCTCAACCGCCATCAGTCTCCACCATCCATAACTAATAAACCTACAAAATTGTAGGACGCCGGCCCGCCCGTGTCAAAGCGCGGGCCGGGATGCGGGCCCTCGGCACCCATAAAGAAAATATGCTTGTCCGCATTCGAGAGTGGATCATCTTCAGGCGGGGTTAAAGAATTTACACGACTCGACTGAGCTCGTCGAAGTCGGATGAAAACGGATGGGACGGCAGCCTGCGCGCCAAAGCTGCTCCCGCCTGCCGGAGCCATGCGGCGGGCAGGTCGGCGGCGGAGCGATGACACGGATCGGAAAACGGTTTGCTTGGCCCTGATCCGTGGAATCCGTTGCAATCCGTTCCATCCGTGTAAAAATTCTTCTCGGCACCGGCCACATTCATCCACCCTGCGGTGCCCGGAGTCAAAATTCAATTAATCTCTTCTTGACTCGGCGTTCTTGGCGTCTCGGCGTTTAATTTTTGCTCGGCTTCGTATCCTTCTTTTCAGATGTGACCCCGCTCGATCAATGCCTCCGCCGTGCGCACCAGGAGCTTCACCATGTCAATCAGCGGCCCGAATCGCTCGTCATGCGTGTGCCCCTTGGCGAAGCGGTAATAGATCTGCTGCAGGATCACCGCCAGCTTGAACATGGCGAAGCAAAGATAATAGTGCAGGTTGGAAACGTCGCGGCCGGTGAGCTCGGCGTAATAATCCGCGAGCTGTTTGCGGGTTGGGCTTCCCGGCGCCGCGGTCGGCCCGAACGCGGAGGACAGGAGCTCGGGCGGGTCATCCGCCTGCACCCAATAGGAGAGCGCCACCCCCAGGTCCATCAGCGGGTCGCCCACCGTGGACATCTCCCAGTCCAGCACCCCGATGATCCGCGTGATGTCCTTGCCGTCCAGCACCATGTTGTCATACTTGTAATCGTTATGGATCAGCGTGGCCGGAGGCGAGGCCGGCACGTTCTCCCGGGTCCACTGGATCACTTGCTCCACCCCGGGAATCTCGTGCGTCTGCGAGCCGTAATACCGATCCGCCCACCCGTTCACCTGCCGCGCCAGAAACCCCTCCACCCTAGCGATCGCGCCCAGGCCCACCGCCTCGTAGTCTATCGCGTGGATCTCGGCCAGGTTTTTAATCAGGTTCCGGGCCAGCCGCTCCACCGTCTCCGGCGGGAGCGTAAGACCATCCGGCAGCGTCCGCCGCAGAATCACGCCCCGGATCCGCTCCATCACGTAAAACCTGGCCCCGATCACCGACTCGTCCTCGCAATAAGCGAGCGGCCGCGGCACCCGGTCATAAACCGGATGGATCGCCGAAAGGATCTTGTACTCCCGACTCATGTCGTGAGCGCTCTTGACCTTCGAGCCGAAAGGAGGACGCCTGAGAACCATCTCCCGATCGCCCACCTTCACGAAATAGGTCAGGTTCGAGTGACCAGACGGAAACTGCTCGATCTCGATCTCGCCCGCAAGCCCCGGCACCGCCTCCACTAAATACTTCCTCACCGCCTCCAGGTCCAACTCCTCTCCCTTCCGGATCGGCGCGGTCTGGTCCAAAACGCTCTCCATCCTCGAATTACCCCCATCAGAATTCATTAACAAGGATATTCAGGATGTCAAGGATAAGATTTTATTTTTATCCTGAATATCCTGTGCATCCTTGTTAAATAATTCTTTTTCTCAATGCGTTGGTTGCCGCTGAACGCCACGGCGGGCGGCCTCTATCTCGCTATTCCTCCGCGATCGCATCCATCACAAAATTCATCACGAACTCCGCGTACGCCTCCACGCTCGTCGAGAGCTTCCGGTACTTCCACCGCTTCAAATACCAGTCCTGCAACATGGCCTTCAGCGCCGCCGCCGTCAGGTCCAGGTCCCTAAGCCAGAACTCGCCCCCTTCCTGGCCCCGCCTCAAGATCCCCACGAACAGCGTCTCCGTGAGCTTCTCGTTGGCCATCGCCATCCGCCGCTCTTCCGGGTCCAGGTTCTTCGCCTCCATGTACGCGAAGTAAAACCACTCCCGCAGGGCCTCCGACAAATAAACGTGCGTCCGCACCGCTGCGCCAAGCTGCGCCCGCGCGGTCTCCTGCCCCTCCGTTTCCGCCATGATCATCCTCGCCACGAAGCTCGACCCGTAGCGCAGCACGTATGACCTCAAATCATCCTTGCCTGAAAGGTACGAGCCCAGCTCATCCTCGCTAAGGCCCGCGCCCGCCGCAATCTCCCCCAGGCTGATCGCCGTAAAGCCCTTCTCCAGGCTTAAAGAAAGCGCCGCCCTAAAAATGCTCCCCAGCTTCCGCGCCGCCCCCGCGTCAGCCGGGGCCTTGATCCGGTCCACGTTCTCCCGGATCATGGTGAGGAACAGCTCATCAGCGAGCGGCCGGAGACGCCGCTCGAATGCCGCATACGACGTGTCCGGGCCCGGGCCCCTCATGACGTCCCTCCCGCGCCCGCGCGCGAAGCCCGCCGCTGACGGCCCGGCAAGGATGCTGCACAAGAAAAAAACATGATAGTTGCGCTCCCGTAAAACTTACAACCTGAGCTCAAGGAAGCGCCAAAAGCATAACATGAACTCCGCCGCAGGGTAAAGCATGGAGAATTACGCTATCGGCGCGGAAATGCCGCAGGCTATGTCCAGGGCATGAGTCATGATGCGGCAGTTGTAACCGCCCGAGCGATTGCGCTAGAGTTACGGCAGACGCCATTAAAAAGGAGCAGTCCATGAAAAATATCACCCGCTTCCGCCTCATCACCTACGTCCTCGCCGCAATCTCCGTGATTCTTACGGCCCGCCCCGCACCGGCCCTGGCTAAAGACGTCCATGGCATCACCCCCGACTACCTGCGCTGCGAATACCTGGTGGACCCCGAAGGCATCGGCGAGACCGCGCCGCGCCTCTCCTGGATCCTTCAGTCCTCCGGCCGCGGCCAGGCCCAGTCCGCCTATCGCATCCTGGTCGCGGACTCGCCGCAGGACCTCGACCGCGGCGTGGGCAGCCTGTGGGACTCCGGCAAGATCGAAAGCGACGAGACCGAGCAAATCGTTTACCGCGGCAAGCCCCTCTCCTCCAGGATGCGCTGCTACTGGAAAGTCATGGTCTGGGACCAGGACGGACGGACGTCGCCCTGGAGCGACACGGCCTCCTGGAGCATGGGCCTCATAAACAATGAATGGCGCGCGCAGTGGATCGGCCTCGACCGGCCCTGGCAGATGCTCGGCCGCAAGGCCTACCTGCCCCTCACCGTGCTCCGCTCGCTCTACCTGCCCGACGGCAAGGTCTACCTGCCCTGCCCGTTCCTCAGGAAGTCATTCGCCGTGGACCGGCCCATCAGCCGCGCCACCCTCTACGTAACCGCGCTCGGCCTCTACGAGGCGCGACTGAACGGCCGGCGCGTGGGCCAGGACTATTTCACCCCCGGCTGGACCGACTATAACCAGCGCATCTATTATCAGACCTACGACGTAACCGGACTCGTCGGCTCCGGCGAGAACGTCGTCGGCGCCATCCTCGCCGACGGCTGGTACGCCGGCAACGTGGCCTGGAACGGGCAGCGCCATTACGGCTCCCGGCCCAGCTTCCGGGCCGAGCTCCATCTTGATTACGCTGATGGGACCAGCGCCATCGTTCCCACCGATGCCTCCTGGCGCGCCCAGGAAGGCCCCATCCGGGAGGCCGACATCCAGGCCGGAGAGAGCTACGACGCCCGGCTGGAAATTCCCGGCTGGGACGCGCCCGGGTTCGACGACCATGACTGGAGCCCGGTGGAGGTCACCGCCCATGTCGCCGCGCCGCTCCAGTCATATCCCGGCATCCCCGTCCGCCGCGGCCGCGAAATCAGGCCGATCTCCGTGAGCGAGCCCCAGCCCGGCGTCTTCGTCTTCAACCTCGCCCAGAACTTCGCCGGCTGGGCCCGCCTCAAGGTCAAAGGTAATGCCGGCGACAAGGTGGTCATGCGCTTCGCCGAGATGCTGAACCAGGACGGCACCATCTACACCAAAAACCTCCGCTCCGCCCGCGCCATTGACACCTATGTCCTCAAAGGCGGCGGCGAGGAGGTATGGGAGCCGCGCTTCACCTACCACGGCTTCCAATACGTCGAGCTCACCGGTTATCCGGGCGCGCCCACTCTCGACGCCGTCACCGGCGTCGCCGCTTATTCCGGCCTGGCCGAGGTCGGCGCCTTTGAATGCTCCCACCCGCTCGTCAACCAGCTGTACAGCAACCTCTTCTGGGGACAGCGCTCCAATTATTTCGAGGTCCCCACCGACTGCCCCCAGCGCGACGAGCGCTTGGGCTGGACCGGAGACACCCAGGTCTTTGTCCGCACCGCGTCCTATAACATGGACGTCGCGCCCTTCTTCACCAAGTGGCTCGTGGACCTCGAAGACGCCCAGTTCCCGGACGGCCGCTTCCCCTCCACCGCGCCCCGCCTGACCTCAGGCGCCGCCGCCGGATGGGGAGACGCCGGCATCATCTGTCCCTGGACCATCTGGCGCGTTTACGGCGACACCCGCGTCATTGAAAAGCACTACGACGCCATGGCCAGATGGATCGAGTTCCTGCAACAGCGCAGCCCGGGCGGGCTGAGCCCGGCGCTGGGTTCCTATGGCGACTGGCTCAACGTCAAGGAGCCGACCAAGATTGACCTGATCTCCACCGCCTACTTCGCCCAGAGCACGCGCCTGATGGCACAGATGGCCCGCGCCGTGGGCAAGACGGATGAAGCGCAAAAGTATGATGACCTCTACCGGACCATCGCCGACGCGTTCGCAAGGCGCTATGTGAGCGGCGAGGGCAAGGTCGAGGGCGACACCCAGACCGCTTACCTCATGGCGCTCCGCTTCGGGCTGGTCCCGCCGGAGCAGAGAGAACTGGCGGCCGGGCGGCTGATCGGGAAGATCGAGGATCGCGGCTGGCGCCTCTCCTGCGGCTTCCTCGGCGTGAACCTGCTTTTGCCGACCTTGACCGAGATCGGCCGCGCCGACGTTGCCTACCGCCTGCTCACCAATACCGAGTATCCGTCGTGGGGCTACTCCATCAGCCAGGGCGCCACCACCATCTGGGAGCGGTGGAACAGCTACACCAAGGACCAGGGCTTCGGCAGCCCCTCCATGAACTCCTTTAACCACTACGCCTACGGCTCCGCCGGCGAGTGGATGTTCGAGGCCATCGCCGGCATTGACACCGACGGGCCTTCCTTCAAACACATCATCATCCATCCCCGCCCCGGAAACGACGTCACCTGGGCCAAGGCCAGCTATAATTCCATCCGCGGCAAGATCGCCACCGCCTGGAGCATCGAGGGCGACAGCTTTATTCTCCACGTCACCATCCCCGCCAACACCACTGCCGCCGTCTTCATCCCCGCCGCGGGCAAGGACGACGTCACCGAAAGCGGCCGGCCCGCGGACCAGGCCGACTCCGTCAGCTTCCTCCGCATGGAGCAGGGCGCTGCCGTCTTTGAGGTCGGCTCGGGAAGCTATGCCTTTGCCGCCTCCGATGAGGGCGCTAAATGAGGCCGGGATCGAATTCGGGAACCGGGATCGTTTTCTTATTGGCGGGCGCGCTCGTTTTCCTCTCACTCGGTGTAAAACCCAGCCCGCTCGAAGCGGCTGCGCCGGCGGAATCCATCGAGCTGTGGCCGGTCCCGGAGGCCGCCTGGCATCGCCTCATCGGCGATCACCCGCCAGGCGCCACCGGGACGGTGAGGCCGATGCAGGAGCTGAGAAGGCCGGACTCGCGCACCAAGCGCGGCGTCCCGGTCGGCGGGATCGGCGCCGGCTCGTTCATGCTGAACCTCGCGGGCAGCTTCGGGCCGTGGGAGTTCGACATCGGAGGCGACGCCTCTTTCCTGTCCGCGTGGATGTCGGAGAAAAACAGCGGCCACGAAGAACGCTTCCTCAAAGAGGCCGCCTTTCACGTTTATGAAAAGGACGGGTCGAGGACCGTGATCAAGACGCTGGCCACGGAGGACGTGATGCCCGCGTGGCCCCTGCTCTCGCGCGGTGAGGGAACCTATTACGCGCTCTTCCCCAAGGCCTGGTTCGTTTACGAGGGATTCCCGGCGCCGATCGCCATGAAGCAGTTCTCGCCCTTTGTCGCCCGCAACGAGCGCTTGTCGTCGCTTCCGGTCGGCCTGTTCCAGTTCGCCGTGGCCAATTCCTCCGACCACCCGGTCGAGGCCGCGGTGATGTTCACCTTCCCCAACGCCATCTACCGCCGCGACACCGTGAGCTACCGCTACCCGCGCCAGGGCCTGCGCTCCATGGCCGAAAATGCGGGAGGCGTTGTGTGCGTCCGGCTCCAGGCCGAGCACCCGGACAACGTCCCTGAAACGCAGCGCACCGAGTGGGTCATCGCCGTCCGCCAAGCGGACCAGGCCATTGTGTCCTATACCGAGGACTGGGCCGCGGACCGTGACGGCAGAGACGTAATAGACGACTTCAGCGAGGACGGCGTGCTCTCCGACCGACCGCTCGATCCGCGCCGCCAGGCCCGGGCCGGCGCCGTGGCCATCAAGGTCGAGCTGGCGCCCGGCGAGCGCCGCGTCCTCTCCTTCGCGCTGGCCTGGGACTTTCCCGTGGTCCAGTTCAAGAACACCACCACCGGAACGCGCTGGGAAAAACGCTACAAGGAGTGGTACCCGGGCGATTTCCGCGCGCGAGACATCGCGGCGGAAACGCTCATGAACGCGGAACAGATGGAAGCGGCGGTGGACGGATGGTGGAACAAGGTCGTCTTCGAGCCCGCCTACCCGCTCTGGCTCCGCCAGGCCGCGCTCAACGAGCTCTACTATGACGTGTTCGGCGGGTCCTTCTGGGAGAACAGGTGCTTGAGCAAGCAAAAGCGCTTCGGGGCCCGGCCCGGCCAGCACCTCTATTTCACGCTCGAGGCCAACGTGTACCGCGACGCCGAGACCATGGACATCCGCCACTACGAGACCCGCCACCTCCTCGAGCTCTTCCCCGGGATCGAGAGGGACGTGCTCCTGGGCTGGAGCGACCTCATTCTGGACGACCCGCTCGGACACACCCCCCACGACGCCGGGTCCCCCGTCAACGACCCCTGGTTCGTGTATGGCCAGTACTACAATACCTCGCCCGGCCTGAAGCCGCCGAACATGAAGTGGAAGGACAACCCGTCCCGCTTCGTGCAACAGGTTTTCGCCTATTGGAAATATACCAATGACGGCGACTTCCTGCGCGAGGCCTATCCCGCGGCGAAAAAGACCATGGCCTATCTCGCCTCATTCGACCAGGACGGAAACGGGCTCCCGGAGAGCGACGGACCCGACACCTCATATGACGCGCTCTCCATGCGCGGCGAGTCCACTTACGTTTCCGCGCTCTACATCGGTGCTCTGGAATCCATCGAGCAGATGGCGCGTGGCCTGGGCCAGACTGAAGAAGCCGCGAATTACGAGGCCATGGCGTCAAGGGCGCGGCAGGAGACCGAGCGGCTCCTGTGGGACGAGGCCGGCGGCTATTACCGGCTGGACGTGAAGGGCGCGAACTCGAGCGCGCTCATGGCCGACGCCCTCAACGGCGAGCGCTACCCCCAGGTTTACGGCCTGCCCCACGTGCTCGACCAAGACCGCATGGCGCGCCACCTGTGGAAGGTCTATCAACTGAACGTGCTGGGCTTCGAGGATGGGCGCTACGGCGCGATCAACGTGGTCAACGCCGACGGCAGCCCGGTCAAGAACCTCATGGGCCAGGGCACGTGGCCCGGCGGGACCTACTTCACCGCCGCCATCATGTATCACCTCGGCAAAACCACCGGCCGGCCCGAGCTCATCGAAGCCGCCCTCGCCACCGCCAGGGCCACGTACAACTGCACCTACCAGGATGAGCGCATGGCCTTCTGGTTCGACACCCCCGCCATCTGGTACCCCTCCGACCCCACCCGCTTCCGCTCCCAGCAGAACATGCGGCCCCGAGCCGTCTGGGAACTCCTCCTCGAAATCAAGGACCCCTTTAATTAGGGACAGCCACCTTTTTCACATGCAACTAATTGATATATAAACTTATTATTAATACCGTTCAGCAATTATATCTGTGCCCACTTTATTCTTGGCCGGCTTTGCGCCGATTGCTATTATCGAGCCATCGCCGGGGCCACGGGGGAAACAGCGCCGAGAAGCCAGTGCCACGTGAACCAGGCAGCTCTGATGGAACTGCCCAGCGAGCGGCGCTATAATCCACGCACGGAGGTTAACATGGCGTCCGCCAAGTACAGATGCAGGCATATCCGACCTTTGATCCTTGCGATCGGCGTTCTTCATCTTTGTTGGGCATCGTCCGCCTGCCGCGAGGACGGATCGGTCGGGTGGCTCGATCCTGGCGGTGCCCCTTTGCAACAGGTGATTATGGTCAATTCGGTTCGGGATCTGGCCGCGCCTCCGAAGGACGAGGTCACTCTGCGCTCGGCGATTGCACATATTAAATCAGGAGGCAGGATTGTATTTTCTCCATCGCTCAGCAGCGGGATAATTCGCCTGAGCAACGTGGGCGATGAGCACTCAATACTTAAGGGCGAGACCTACGTGGGCATGACCTATCAGGGCTACCAGGAGCGCGATTACGGCAGGTCCGCCCTTTACGCCAGAAAAAATCTGACCATTGACGCCGGGGACCTGCCCGGCGGGATCACCATCATGTGGGACGGCGGGGACTTGAATCCAGCCCGCGTCCTGGCCGTTTACGGCGACCTCACCATGATTAACGTCGCCATCACCTCCGGCTACTCGAAGAGCGAGCCGCTCAGTGGCGATCAGCCCTTCACCCTGGCCCGCGGGGGCGGCCTTGCCGTCTGGGGGACCGCCCGATTGACGCGCTGCGTCATCAGCGGCAACCGGATCGAGGGGGACGAGGTCCCCGCCCGCGACCGGGGCACCCTGGGTGGAGGAATTTACGGGAATCTATTGATCTTGAACCAGTGCCTGATCGCCGGGAACTCGGCTAAGGGTTATGGAGCGGCCGGGGGCGGCGTGTACTCAGTGGGTGGCGAGAGCATGCCCGGCGAAAGCTCATCGCTCGACCGTTGCACGGTCACCGGCAACCGGACCACGGCCCAGAGCTCGTATGGAGGCGGTGTCTTCAGCGAGGGCGGCGGTCCGGGCGGCCATAACTGGCTCACGCTCACCAATTGCACCATTGCGAGGAACCTGGTAGAGGACCATCCCGGCATTTTGGAAACCGGCGGTTCGCCGCCGCCCCAGTATTACTACCGTGGCGGCGGCGTCTACATGACCAACGGGTCCCTGTCCGTGACCAGCTCAACCATCGTGGAAAACGAGGTGACCGGCATTTTCCACCCCTTCAGCGGCAAGCCCAACATGGGCGGCGGAGGCATTTGCGCCACCATCGGCAACGCCCACGTCGTGGAGAACATGGAAATCCAGCATTCCATCGTCGCCGGCAACATGGTGGGGGGAGTCAGCGACGATGTGTACACCGGCTCGCTCCTGCAATTCATGAGCTACGGCTACAACCTGTTCGGCAAGATCAACTTCGACCAGATCCTGGTGCCGATTCCCCCGTGGTGGTCGCTCAGCCGCAAGCATTGGCCCAAGCAGGGAGACCTGGACGGGGCCGACGTCGCGGACGTCCTCGATCTGGGCGCCGCCCCCAAACACCCGACCGTCACCTCGGTGGGGGCGGACGACGGCGACAGCGTGGTCCTTTGGTATCCGCCCGCCAATGGCGCCGTGGACCGGATTCCGTCCTCTTCCTACAATGTCGGCTGCATTATCGGGCAGTACGCAGTGAAGCCCGGCCACGATGATGATTTCCTCTACCAGGTGCTTACGAAACTGAGGAACGACTTCGGCATGGGCGCGACTTTCGGGGACAGCCTGACATACCTGGGCGTCACCTGGCAGGGGACTGACGGGACCTGGCCCTCCAAGCCGGAGAATGCGGACTGGATAAAATTCTGGCGGGACCTGGACGTGGAAATCGGCGACAGCCTGGGAACCGTCAAGCTGGGCGACAACTTCTGGGGATCCTTCACCACCGGGGCCCTCGGAGACAACCTCACCATTTATTTATCCAACTCAATGAAACTGATCTCCCTGATCAGCTCCGACCAACTCGGCGCCCGCCGCCCTCAAAACGGCCAGGGAGACATCGGGGCCATCGAGAATCAATAATTAGAGGCGGTTTTATACTCCGACAAGAATTTTTCAACAAGGATATTCAGGATGTTCAGGATTAAAAAAGCCGGAAATCATCCTTGATATCCTGAATATCCTTGTTAATACTCTTTTCATCTGAGCTGGTTGTTATGGTTATGAAACCAGTTCCGGGGACAGCCGACTTTCCGGAATGTAACTGCTGTATCGGCTTTTCACCCGCCGCTTGCCACAACGCCGTCACGAATGACCAGGCCGGGCCTCTTGAGGGCTTCGAGATCCATGAGCGGGTCGGAGTCGTAGAGCACGATGTCCGCCTGGAACCCATTTTTTATCCGGCCGATGTCGTCAATGCGCAGCAGCCGGGCGGCGTCCGAGGTGGCGGATCGGAGCACGGCCGCCGGGGGCAGGCCCGCTCTTCCCATGTGGCACATCTCGTGGGGCAGCGAGCCAAAGGGCAGAGGCAGGCCCGCGTCGGTGGCCGCGCCGATGCGGATGCCGTGGCCGTGAAGCAGCTTCAGGTTCCTCGCTTCCTGGTCGGCGGTGCCCAGCAGCGACTTGATCCCGAAGAGCAGGATCGGCGGCTTGAGCACGTACAGGTCTTCTCCCTTCTCAATGTCGTCAAGCAGCTTGAGCAGGCATTTTTGCGCCTTGGGCATGAGCGGAGCGTCGCCCGCCTCGATCCGGGCCCGGGTCTTTTCCGGATGGACGATCATGTCAAAGACTTCGAGGTTGGTCGTGATTGGCAGGCCGCGGCCGGCGAGCTTGTCGAGGGTGGCGGGGTCAATGTCCTGGTCGCCGGTCAGGTGCTCCAGGGTGTCAAAGGGCAGGTCCGCGAGCTTTTGCAGGTCCTTGAGCCAGGTGTGGTGCACGGCCACCGGGATGTCGTGATGGTGCGCCCGCTCCACAATGGCACGGAACAGCTCCGGCGAAGGCACCGCCAGCACAGAGCGCGCCGCGTCGTATTTCATGCTGGAGTAGGCGATCTTGATCCAGTCCACCCCGGCCTGGGCCAGACGGTCCACCCATTTTTCCGCGTCGCGCCGGTCATGAAGCTCAACCCTGAGCGCTCCGAGCAGCGCGCGCATCCAGGCCTCGTCCGGCGGGACGTGGGGAGGATACCCGTTGGCCACCGTCAGGATCGGGCCGCAGCACTTGAGCTTGGGGTAGCCCGACCGCGGATCCCGGGTCCGGTCCCGCATGATCAGGATCAGCTTGAGCGGCGCCGCCATGTCGCGGAAAGTGGTCACGCCGCTCGCCAGGCTCGCCCGGTAGTTGAGGCCGATCTGCCTCAGCATCCACGGGAAGTCTCCCGCCCCCGGCATCTCCGTCATGAAAAACCCGCAGCTATGAACGTGGCAGTCAATCAGCCCCGGCAGCGCGAACCGGCCATGACCCTCGATGACCGCCATGCCGCCCGAAGCGAGCTCGCCCGCGGGCGCGATCTCCAGGATGCGGCCATGCTCCATCCTGATGTCGCTCGCGCGCTCGTCGCTCCTCCCTGTCTCCGGGTCCACCAGCCGCACCCGCTTAAGCAGCGCCGCGCCCCTCCCCTCCCGTGCCCCAGCCTCCGCCGCCCAGGCCAAACCGCCGGCCGCGACCGAGCTCTTTAAAAAATCCCTCCGGTCCATAAAGCCCTCCTCATCTCAACTCGACGCCTATTTACTATACCCAGTCAGCCCCGAAAAAACGTCCTCCCCCACCTCGAACACGTTCCCGTGCCTTACGCCTCGCGGCATTTTAAGCTCGGCGCTCAGGTCGCGCCAGGTTATGAGGTCATCGGAGGCGGCGAGGCCGTAGCGGTGGAGCGCGTACATGTCGTAATAGACGTACCAGGTTCCGGCGATGTTGATGGCGGCGGATCCTTCGGCCCAGACGCCGGGCGGGGTGATCGGCGGCGAGGCCTCGCCGTACGGCCCTTCGGCATGCTCGCTCTCGGCCGTCACGATGTGCTTGGCCGGGGGATGGAGCGCCTCGGCCTTCAGGAACATGACGTAGCGGCCGCCGGCGTTCACGACGTCGGCGTCAATGCACTCGAACCCGGGGTCGTAGAGCAGGCGCGTGGGCGTGAATTCCTTGAAGTCCGTGGTGGCCGTGTAATAGATGCGGTGGTTGTAGGCGTGGTCTCCGGTCGGCCCGGTTTCCGGGAAGCGGCCGGGGATGGTGGAGGACCAGAAGAGAAGGAACTGTTTTTCCACGGCGTCGTAAAAAATTTCCGGGGCCCAGCAGTTGATGGTGGTGGGCTCGCCGGCCATCACCGGCAGAATGCGCTCGTCGCGCCAGTGGACCAGGTCGGCGGACGCGGCGTAGCCGATGCCCCGCTCGCGCCAGCCCGTGGTCCAGACCAGGTGGAACACTCCGTCCGGGCCTTGCGCCACGAACGGGTCGCGCACCATCTCGCTCACGGTGGGCCGGAAAAAGAGGCGGCCACCGTCCACCTTCTTCCATTCGAGCCCGTCGCGGCTCCACGCCAGCCGCATCCCCTTCCCGCCCCGCAGCACCTTGATCCGCCCCCTGACCGAGACCTCGCGGTCCTTGAAGTACGCGAACAGGTAAACCTTGCCGGCCTCCGCCGTCTCCGCCCCGGCCGGACCGCGCAGCAACGCAACCGCAAGAGCGGCGGCGAGTATGATCAGAGAGCGTTTCATTCAGGTCATTTATAGCTTAGAGAGTGAAGAAGGAAACCACAGATGAACACGGATTAACACGGATAATATTTTTTTCTTAAATCTTATATCAGTGTTTATCTGTGTTCATCCGTGGTTAAAAAATCACCCGCCAACCCTTACTGGATCACCTCCCCGGATACTCCTGGCCCGTGATCTGCTTCCACAGCTTCCGGGCCTCTTGCTGCGAGACCCGGTTCGCCGTCACTTCCTCCGGAAAGATGTTCGGGTCCTGCTTGAGCTCGTAATCCAGGAGCTTCAGCGCCTCGTCCTTGTTCTTGAAAAACACCCACTCGAAGCGCGCCTTGTATAAATAATTGTCCAGGTAGCGCGGCTCGACCTTGATGGAGCGGTCAATCTCGTCCACCGCGTCCTGCACGTCCCAGCCCACGATCTCGACCGCCTTTTTCGGCACCCGCGCCAGGATCTCCGTCCACAAACGCCCCGGCGCGCCGTAATAATAGTCCGGCTCGTGGTCCGTCACGTACTGCGAGTGTGAGTAAATCGAAGGGAACGCGTAGGCCTGCGACAGGATGTTGCTGAACTCGAGGCCCGCCGCCTTGTTCACGCCATACCAGTAATGCCCGGGCACCGTCTCCTTGAGCTTGAGCGATCGTTCCGCGCAATCCATGCCCTTGGCATAAATGCCCCTTAGCTTGGCAATTTCCTCGTCGGTCTGCTTGGGCAGGTTGTTGCCGTGGAACCAGTAATACCGCGCGAGCTCGGTCAGGATCGCCGGGTTGTCCGGGTCGAGCTTGTCCGCCTGCTCCATCAGAGCGACGCACTGCTTGAAGATCTCCGCGTTCTCGTCCTGGTGTTCCAACGCCCAGGCCTTGTCAATCAGTTTCCGGGCCTCCGCGTTCTTCGACGCCGCCTTGGGCAGGCCGCCCGCGAACGCCGTAAAAGCCGCCAGGGAAAACGCCGCCGCCAATGCCGGGATCCGTCCGCTCATTTTTCAACCTCCTCGTGCCATCCTTGCCAGGCCCCTGCCCCTTGGTCCGATACCAACCGAGATTAACCATTCTATAGACAAATGCCACGGGGAAGCAACCGAGAGGCCAATTCCACAAGAAAGGCGGCGGCCGCGGAAGGCGAGACCGGCTCTTGAATAATTTCCGAAGATACTTATGATAAGTTAGGCAAGCTTGAGTGTATGCCGGCGTCGGTTCCGGTCTTATCGGAAGGGCCGGGCCATGGAGAAAATGCAAGAAGCATGATGATCGGAGTTCCCAAAGAGACGTTCACGGGCGAGAACCGCGTGGCCCTGGTGCCGGCGTCCATCCCGGCGCTGATCAAGGCCGGGCTGGAAGTCGCGGTGCAAGCCGGCGCGGGGACGGCCGCCGGGTTCCCTGATAAGGAGTACCAGGAAAAAGGAGCGAGCATCGTGGCCGGCCGGGTCGAGCTGTTCAACGGCGCCGACATCATCCTCCAGGTCCGGCCTCCCGGCGCCAACCCCACGGCCGGCAAGGCCGACCTCGAGATGCTGCGCACCGGCCAGGTGCTGATCGGACTCCACGATCCACTGGGCGAGCCGGGTGCGGTCAAAGACCTGGCCTCCCGCGGCGTGGCCGCTTTTGCCCTTGAGCTCATGCCCCGCATCTCGCGCGCGCAAAGCATGGACGCCCTGTCCTCGATGGCCACCATCACCGGCTACAAGGCCGTGCTGCTCGCCGCCGACGCCCTGCCCCGCATGTTCCCCATGCTCATGACCGCCGCCGGCACCGTCACTCCCGCGCGCGTCTTCGTGATCGGCGCCGGCGTGGCCGGTCTCCAGGCCATCGCCACCGCGCACCGGCTGGGCGCCACCGTCCGCGCCTACGACGTCCGGCCCGCGGTCAAGGAGCAGGTCGAGAGCCTGGGCGCGAGGTTTGCCGAGCTCGGGCTGGAAACCAATGACGCCGAGGACAAGGGAGGCTACGCCAAAGAGATGGGGGAGGAATTCCTGGCCCGACAGCGCGAGCTGCTGAAAAAAGAGGTCATGCAAAGCGACGTGGTCATCACCACCGCCGTGGTCCCCGGCAAGAAAGCGGCCGTGCTGATCACCGCCGACATGGTCGAGGGCATGACGCCCGGCTCCGTGATCGTGGACCTCGCCGCCGAGCATGGAGGCAACTGCGAGCTGACCGAGGAAGGCAAGACCATCGTGACCAGCGGCGTCACCCTGATCGGCCCCGTCAACCTCGCAGCCTCCGTCCCCTATCACGCCAGCCAGATGTACGCGAAAAACATCTCGACCTTCCTCCTCCACCTGGTCAAGGACGGCAAGCTCGACCCGGAGGCCATGAAGGACGACCAGATCGCGGCCGACACCATGCTGACCAGGGGCGGCGAGGTCGTGAACCAGCGCATCCGAACATTATTGGGCTTGGACAAGAAAAATGAGCAGGGTTAAAAGAGGTAACGCAGATGAACGCAGATGAACACAGATTAAGAGAAAAGATAAAAAATATTATCTGTGTTCATCTGCGTTCATCTGCGGCAAAAAAAATAATTCCCTCTCTTGCCTTATTGATGCTCAAGACACGGGGAGGCGGAGAATGGACACGTTTTTAATAGCCCTCACCATTTTCGTGCTCGCTATTTTCGTGGGCTTCGAGATCATCACCAAGATTCCGCCCACCCTGCACACGCCGCTCATGTCCGGCTCCAACGCCATCTCCGGCATCACCCTGATCGGCGCCATCATCTCCTCCGGCGCCCAGCACACCATGCTCACCACCATCCTGGGCTTCGTGGCCGTGGTCTTCGCCACCATCAACGTGGTCGGCGGGTTCATGGTCACCGACCGGATGCTCAGCATGTTCAAAAAGAAGGTACGCTGATGGGCGTGCGCGAGACCATAATCGGTTTTTCGTACCTCGTGGCCTCCGTGCTTTTCATCGTGGGGCTAAGCGGGCTCACCCATCCGCGCACCGCGGTCCGCGGCAACCTGATCGGCGCGCTCGGCATGTTGATCGCCGTGGCCGCCACCCTGATTGACCTCCGCATCGTGAGCTTTGACGTCATCATCGCCGGCGTCGTGGTGGGGGCCGGCATCGGCGCCATCCTCGCGCTGCGCGTGCCCATGACCGCCATGCCCCAGATGGTCGCGCTGCTGAACGGCTTCGGCGGTGGAGCGTCGGTCCTCGTCGCCGGCGCCAGCCTCGTCGAAACCAGCGTCTTGGCCGGGACCTACGGCACCCAGGCCACCGTCGCCACCGCCGCCTCCGGCATCATCGGCGCCGTGACCTTCTGGGGCAGCTTCGTCGCCTTCCTCAAGCTCCAGGAGCTCATGTTCAAGAAGCCCGTCCACTTCGCCGGGCTCCAGGTCCTGAACGCCGTGCTCTTCGCCGCGTCGGTGGGGCTCGGCGTCATGATCGTCCTGCATCCCGAAGAGACCATGTACTACTGGGCCCTGGTCGGAGTCGCGTCCGTGCTCGGCGTCTTCCTGATCATTCCCATCGGCGGCGCCGACATGCCCGTGGTCATCGCGCTCTTGAACGCCTACTCCGGACTCGCCGCCGCCGCCACCGGCTTCGTCCTCGGCAACAACGTCCTCATCATCGCGGGCTCACTGGTCGGCGCATCCGGCGTCATCCTCACCCAGGTCATGTGCAAGGCCATGAACCGATCGCTCACCAATGTCCTGTTCGGCATCATGGGGCCGACCGCGGAAACCGCCGGCGCTGACGAGGTCTACGCGGGCAAGATCAAGGCCACCACCGCCGAGGAAGTGGCCATGCTCTTCGACTCCGCCCGCCGCGTCGTCATCGTCCCCGGCTACGGAATGGCCGTGGCCCAGGCCCAGCACGCCGTCCGCGACCTCATGAACGCCCTCGAGAAAAAAGGCATCGAGGTCGAGTTCGGAATCCACCCCGTCGCCGGCCGCATGCCCGGACACATGAACGTGCTCCTCGCCGAGGCCAACGTGCCCTACGACAAATTAAAGGAGCTCGACCTCATCAACCCCACCTTCGAGCAGACCGACGTCGCCATCGTCATCGGCGCCAACGACGTCACCAACCCCCTCGCCCGCACCGACCCCAAAAGCCCCATCGCCGGCATGCCCATCCTCGACGTGGACAAGGCCAGGACCGTCGTCGTCATCAAGCGCTCTTTAAGCCCCGGGTTCGCCGGAGTCCCCAACCCCCTCTTCGCCGCCGACAACACCCTCATGTACTTCGGCGACGGCAAGGACGCCGTCATCGCGCTGGTCAATGCCATCAAGGAATCATGACCTCGGAGTGCGCGCGCAACGACGGCGCTTTCATTGCCGCATCTCCAAAGACTTGACATCCGTAGACGGCGTTATTACATTTTATTTTAAGATGAGGTCCGCGGAACAAATGGCTTGGCTGCAAAAATGGAGTGAATGATGTTTTCACGTCAGGAGAGGAGGAGGGCCAGGCGTTCGTCGGTGAATTACGAATATTTCGCCACCTACCAGGGGAATACTCTCGCCGGGACGGCCCGCGACATCTCGGCCTACGGCGTGGGGATTTTATCGCAGACGCCGCTGGAGCCGAAACAGTCCGTGGACATCCGGCTGGTGGTTCCCACCAAATCATTCCAAATCGCCAGCAAAGGGATAGTGGTCCATAACGCCCTCTTGGGCGCCGGGAACGGCGCACAATACCTGGCCGGAATCGAGTTCACCGAGAGCCTGGGCGAGAAATTGCCCCTGATCAGCGCCAAGGGCAAGATCAGCCGGCACACCCCCTCGCACACGGTGACCATCGAAGCGGATGCGGAGACGGCCTACCGGCGGCTCTGCGAATATCCACGCTACCCGGAATGGACCACCGGCGTGAAGCAGGCCCGGGTCCTCGATTCATACCCCGACGGCCGCGGCCGCAAGGTGGAATTCATCCACGACTTCTTCTTCCATACGGTCCGCTACGTCCTGGAATACACCTACGATGACGAGCATACCATCCTGAGCTGGGTAAGCGCCGGCGGAGACGAGGAGATCATGAAAATCACCGGCCGATATATCTTCAAGAACGCCCAGCCGGGCAGATGCCACGCAACCTACGAGCTCGACATTACCCTGGACGTCATCCCCTCCAACCGCCTCGCCCAATACATCACCTCCGTGCTCATGCGCGCGGAAATGAAAAACTTCCGGAAATTCGTGGAAAATAACCGGTGATAGTAGAACTGGTTTCATAACCAGGACAACTATCTCAGATGAAAAGATTATTAACAAGGATATTCAGGATTTCCAGGATAATTGGTGGTTTTCTTAATCCTAAACATCCTGAATATCCTTGTTGAAAATTCTTGGCGGGGTTATGAAACCGTCTCTAGTCACAGGATGGCCAAGCTAATCTGCGGCCGCTATCCTCTTCCTTCTCAATTTCCGAGTAAACGTCCCTCACCACATAGAACGCCTTCTTCCTCTGTCTGTCATAAGTCACCAGTCCCTTGAGGTTGAAGTCCTTGATCGGGTTGCGCGGCCGCTTGTCGTCGCGGAAGTCGGCGAAGACCCAGGGCATGGTCCCGGTGATCCAGGGCCGGGCGAGAATCTGGGCCAAGGTCTCACGGTGGAAAAATGATTGGTAGTCCTCGGTGAAGTCGCGCGAGAGTCCGCCGATGGGGTAGAGGCGCTTTCCGTCGAGGCCGGGCGCCGCGCCCGCGCCGAACTCCGAGACGACCACGGGCTTGTTCGGCCAGCGCTTGTGCACCTGGTCGAGGAACGGGCCCAGGTCCTGGATCCGGCTGTGGTACCAGCCGAAGTACTCGTTCAGGAACAGGCAGTCGCCGATGCCGGCGGTGATCTCGTTCATGGGCGTGAGCTGGCTGGTGGATATTGCGAAGGTCACGGGCCGCACGTCGAAGCGCTTGGCCATGTTATAGAGGCGCTGGTGGAAGCGGCGGACGTGGGGAAACACGGTGGCGTTCTCGTTGCCGATGCTCCACATCACCATTGCCGGGTGGTTGCGGTCGCGCTCGATGGTCTCGATGAGAGCCGTCGCGGCGTCGTCGAACAGCGGCCCGCCCATGACCGCGCGGGCGCTTTGCGGCGTGGCGCCGAGCTGGTAGTGCGGGATCTCCTCGGTGATCATGATGCCCTCGCGGTCGCAGGCGTCGAGCCAGCGCGGGTCGTTGGGGTAATGGGCGGGCCGCATGAAGTTCACGTGCAGCTCGTGCAGCAGCGCCATGTCGTCATGGATGCGCCGGTCGCTGAGCACCGGCCCTGACTCGGGATAGTCCTCGTGCCGGTTCACCCCGCGCAGGAACACGGGCCGGCCGTTCAGGTACGCCTGCGCGCCGCGGAACTCGAAGGTCCGGAAGCCGATCTCGATGGCCTGCGTCTCGCCGCCGCCGGCCCCGGAAACGCTTATTTCCAGGCGGTAGCGGTTGCCCGGCTCCTGTGGCGACCACGGCTTCACGCCCGCGATCTTTTTATCGAACCCGAACGCGGCCAGGCCCTGCCCCGCTACGTCAAGCTCTTCTTCATCCAGCACGGCGATCTCGCGGCCGTCAAGCCCCGTGAGCCGCGCCCTTACCTCGGCCCGCGCCGGCGCGCCGTGGTTGTACACCACGGCCTTGACAGAGAGCCCGCCGTCCATGTCCGTGTCCGCCGCGACCTTGACCAGCGTCATCTCGGGCCCGCTCTCGACCAGCGCCAGCCGATGGATGCCACCGTACGGCCACCACCCGAGCAGACCGCCCGGCGACTTCAGGCCCGGCAGCGAATCATAATGCCGCCGGTTGTCCACCCGCATTGCCAGCGAATTCTCCGCGCCGTAATCCAGCGCGTCCGACACGTCCACGCTCCAGCGCGAAAACCCGCCGTGGTGCGAACCGATCAGCTTACCGTTCATATACACGTCGCCCTGGTAAGTCACGCCGTCAAACACCAGCCGATTGAACCGCCCCGCGAACCCGGCCGGCGCCGTGAACCGCGTCCGGTACCAGCCCGCGCCCTGGCAGTCCAGCCACTCCTCCCTCCGCGCGTTCCACGATCCCGGCACCGGGTGATCGTACCAGTCCGCGTCATCCAGCGCCGGCTCGAACCACCCCTCCGCCGCTCCCCGGTCATCCGGGTCCGGCCTGAACTTCCACGCGCCCGCGAGGTCGAGCGCGCCGTGATCGCTCTCGCTGAACCGCGTGAAATAAGGCATACCCTGCTCCCACAACACCGGCACTGGGCCAACCTCTCTGATCTCCAGCCCGCTCCCCGCTCCGGGGTCCGCAACCGCCACCGCCGCGATCAGGCCAAGGGCCAGAAACATCTTCAACGCGCGAAATCGCATGTCATTCCTCCTCGTTTTTTCAATGCTCATTTTATCCCGCCGGCAAGTGGAGTCAATGCTTGCACTGACACCCCACGGCGCTTGAACGTAATTCATGAATAGGCGAGGATGCGCTATGGACGAAGGCCGAACCATTGACCGGCCTGACGCCGATGGAAAGGATAAAAGCAAAAGAGCAAAAGCCGGCCGCCAGGGTCAACCTGACGCTGGAGCGCCCCATGCTCGTGATCGCCTCTCCGGAATGACCTTGACGCCGCAATAACGGCAGTATATAGTATTATGCAAATATATGCCGGACCGCCTGATTTTTCGCGGGACCAAAGGCCGCTGGAATTGAAACAAAGCGCTCCAATATATCTTGTGCATAGGGGCACGGCACAAACCACGTTGCCGCTGGTGGGGCCGCCCCCTTTCGGGATTCTCTACGTGGGCGGCGCCTTGCAAAAGGCCGGCTATCCCGTGCGCATTTTCCATCTTCACGGCCCTGACGAGCGCCCGCTGCTGGACGCGGTCCAGGAACAAAGGCCGTTGTTCGTGGGCATTTCCAACTTTTTATCGCCGGGGCTCAAACCCGATATCAAGCTGTCACGGAAGCTGCGCGGCATGGGTCTGACCGTGGTGTGGGGCGGCATCTTCACCACCTGCCTGCCGGAGACCGTGCTCGAGTCGGATGCGGTTGACTACGTGGTGGCGGGCGAGGGCGAGGTCCCCATCGTGGCCCTGGCCGGGGCCATTACCAACCGCGAGCCGCCGAAAAAAATACCCGGCGTCGGGTACAGGGAAAACAACGAGCTGAAGATCGAGCCGCCCGAAAAACCGCGCCTCGACCTTGACGACTTTCCACTCGGAATGGACCTGATAGACTGGTCTCCTTATGTCCATGCCGACAAGCTGACGAGCACCACCACCGTCCACATTCCTTTCTCCCGGGGCTGCCCGTTCCGCTGCGCCTTCTGCTACAACAACATGAACCCCAACCGGCAAAAATGGAGGGCCCACGGCGCCGAGTACATGAGGGACGTCCTGTCCTGGCTCGGAAAACGCCACGGCGTCAACAACGTATATCTTCTCTGCGACAATCCTTTCGGCAAGGTTGACGCGGCGCGCAAGATCATTGAGGACATGAAGACCCGGTGGATGACGGTGGCCCATCTGGGCGTGGTCAATTCCGAATTCATGGACTGGGCCCTCGCGGCCGGCGCCACCCGCCTGGGCATCGGCCTGGAATCCGGCTCCGACCGGGTCCTGAAGATGCTGAACAAGATGATCTCACCCGAGGAAATCCTGGACAAAATGCTCATGTGCGGCGGCAAAAAAATGTTCACCCACTCCGGCTGGATGGGAATTCTCCCCGGCGAGACCAGGGACGACCTCGCCCGCACCGTGCGCCTCATGGACGAAATTCACCAGGGGAATAAAAATCACGGCTTCAGCTTCAATATCTTCAGGGCCTATCCCTTCACTCCGCTGTGGCAAAAGAGCGTGGAGATGGGCATGGAAGAGCCGCGCACCCTGGACCAGTGGGGAGATTTCAATCCGCAGATAAATAAAATCCTCGGGATTTCCGACCGCCGCGCCGGACGGATGAAGACCATGATGTCATTCCTCTTCCCCTTCTACCGTGACCTGGATCGCCGCCTGCCTCCCGCCGCCAGGAAGATCTTGATTAAAAGGGCCGCCAACGCCGGTTATTTTTTACCGGTGGAAGGGTCGCTGAGGATGGGCTATCGAGCATTCCGGTCCGCCCGCAAAATCCTCCCGATCTGAGTTCAATCCATGCCGGGTGCTTGGCGGGTCATTTGAAGACCAGCGGCCGGAGCAGGACGAGGCCGGAGACCAGCAGGACCGCGAAGATCATGAGGCGGAAGGGCTGCTGCGGGATGCGGTCGTGGAGGCGGATGCCGAGGACGGTGCCGAAGACCACGGTAGGCAGCGCGGCCCCGATGATCGGCGCCATCTCGCGCTGCCACGCGCCGGTCGCCGTGTAAACGACGAGCAGCACGAGGTTGAGCACGAGCCAGGCCACCGAGAGCGTGGCCCGGAACTCGGACTTTTCCGGAACCATGCGCGCCGCGTAGATCACCAGGAACGGACCGCCGCACACCAGCGAGCCCTGCGCGAACCCACCCGCGAAATTAATCGCGTGATATAAAACCAGCGGCAACGGACGAGAGAGCTTGAGCCCGAACAAGTTCCACAGAGCCACCGCCGTGACCACTACGCCCAGCGCGATCTTCAGCGACTCCGCCGGCAGCCACTCATAAACCGCCCACCCCAGCGGCAGACCGGCCAGAGACAGCAGCACCAGCGAACGCGCATGGGCCCGCGAGATGTGCCGCCGCTCCGTAACCGTGAACCAGCCCGCCTGTAAAAAATTCACGACCACCAGCGCCGGAACCAGCACCTTCAGCGGAAAGAAAAAAGTCAAAAGCGGCAGCGCCAGCACCACCGCCCCGAAACCCGTGATCCCCTGCACCAGGTGCGAGACGCACAGCGCCAACACCAGCACCGCGTATGGCGTTACATCCATCTCCGCTCCCGTCCCCGCATAGTTCCATCATACCCCGTCGCCGCCGCCGAGACAATTCATTCTATTGTAACTATTTTCATCTGGCATCGGAGAGCTATGTAAAATTTTACATATAAATTTTTTCAAGATACAATCATGTCTTAGCCTGGAGGGGGCTAACTTGGCGATTAGACTGATGATAATTTTTAGGAAGTTGTTGGCGCGGGAATTGCTGATATTTAATCGCGGGTGAGTTGACGATGATGGAACTGAGGCTGCTGCCGCCGCTCGTGGTGTTCGAGGTGAACGTGCTCCTCGGCGTGTTCGCCCTGCTCAAGGCTAGGGGCCACCGGCAGCACCGCTTCTTCGCCGCCTTCGCGCTGGCGGCCGGGCTGTGGTGCCTGGGCTCGATGCTGTATTTTATATTGCCGGAGCACATGCGCGGGCTGGGGCTGCGGGCCGGGTTTGCCGGCGTGACCATCGTGCCCGCCGTCTTCATGGCGTTCGGCTTTTACCTGTCCGGCCGGCCGCTCGCCCGCTCCACCCTCGTCAGCATGATCGTGGCCGTCGCGCTCATGAACGTGATCGCGAACCTCGACCAGATGATGCATCTCTCCCGCGACGGGCTCATGATCGTCTCGGCGTTCCAGGTGGCCGCGGCGTCGCTTTACTTCGCCGGCTTTTATCTGACCGGCTTCATGGAGCTTAGAACGGCGCTCAAGGCGGAGGCAAGGCGCGAGGAAGCGCGCTTCATTTTGTACGCGTCGGCCGTGCCCTTCATCCTGATGATGGTTTACACGTTCGTCGCGGTGGCCCTCGAGCGCCTGCCGCGGCCGAACCTGCAACTGCCGGTGGCGCTGTCCGCGGAGCTGATGCTGTATTACGCGGTGCGGTTCAAAAGGGTGGAGGTCGAGGAGGTGCTCTCGCGCGGCATCCTGTACCTCGTCTATACCGTGGTCCTGACCGGCGTCATCTTCATCGGGATTTACCTGGCCTCGCGCCTGTTCGACTTCCAGGTCTCGGCCTTTGCCTTCGTGGCCCTGGTCGCGTTCTGCCTGGTATCGGCCTACGCCTTCGTGGCGTCCCGCGACCGGATCCAGGCCTGGGTGGACCGCGAGTTCTTCCCCGAAAAGATCGAGTATCAGGCGAAGCTTAAGCGGTACGAACAGGAGCTCAAGGAGTCGCGCGAGCGGCTGGAGAGCGCGCAGCGCCTCGCCTTGATCGGCGAGCTCGCGGCCAAGGTCGCGCACGAGATCAAGAACCCTCTGGGACCCATCAAGGGCTATACCCAGATGCTCCGCGAGGCCCGCGAGCGCGGAGACCTGCCCGCGGAAAAGCTCGACAAGGCGCTAACCATCATCGCCGAGGAAGCTGATATAATTGACCAGCGCGTGAAAAGCCTCCTCGACCTCGCCCGCCGCGCGCCGCTCATCCGCGAGACCGTCAACCTTCACGACCTCATCGAAAAGACCCTCGCGCTCCTCGAACCAAAACCCGGCCTCACCATCGTCCGCGAGCTCCGCGCCGCATCCCCCATCCTCAGCCTCGACCCCGCCCGCTTCCAGGGTGCGCTCTATAACCTCTTCATCAACGCCATCCAGGCCATGGACGGAAAGGGCACACTGCGCGTCGGCACCGAAAATCATAACAGTGCCATCATTATAACCGTCTCCGACACCGGCCCCGGAATCCCCGCCTCCCTCCTCCCCCACATCTTCGAGCCCTTCCACTCCACCCGTCCCGCCGGCACCGGCCTCGGCCTCGCCATCGTCAAGTCAGTGGTGGAAGCGCACGGGGGAAGGATCGAGGCGGAGACGGGAGAGGAAGGGGGAGCGAGGTTCAAGGTGGTGATGCAAGGGGAGGGGTAATTTTTTAACGCAGATGAACACGGATGAACGCAGATGAACACAGATAAGATGATATTTTGGATTACTGAGCCCGATTCATCGGGCTTACGCCTCGGAGTGCAGGCCAGCCATTTATGGCTGGTACGGGGCGGCGGAGAGGCATGGGAGGGCGTTTCAACGTCCTTCTCGTTTCCCGGCTTCAGCCAATGATGGCGGCAAGAAATGGATAAATCCTTTTTATCGAGAATCCCGTTAAAACGGGGTCGGGGATTAAAGAATTGATTTTACCGCGGAGACGCAGAGGACGCGGAGAAGGTTTTACTAAAGGGGAGGTCAAATAAGATGCTTCTTCCAGTTCCGGTATTCCTGGTATTTCACTATCAGCCGCTGCTACCGATCTACTTTGACCCCTTCATCCTGCTCCTGGGCACGGCCATGCTCTGGACGACCAGGTTTACGCACCGGATCGGGCAGGACAGGAGCCAGCGGTATATGGTCTTTTCCGGGATCATCAGACCGTTGTCCATTCTGGTCCTTTCGTTCGGCTGGCTGGAAATCCTGGCCTGGGACCGTAATACTTTGGATTTTTTCGGAGATTGGCAGATCTATTTTATTCTGGTTCCGTTCCTGCTGATGGCCTTCATCGGTTTTTTCCGCGCATTGGTGTTTCTTTTCTGGCTGGTCACATTTATCGCCCTGGCGATGGGCAAATGGTGCGTTGTAATTTACGGCGGAATGTTCGTGGCATTTTTCTTATTCGGATTCTGGAGCATTCTATATCTGGGAATAAGAACATCGCTGTTGTTCAGACGACCCGATGATCCTATCAAGGTAAACGGTCCCTATTCAGTCGTCCGCCACCCTCAGCTATTAGCGGCAATCGGCATGTCCTTTTCGGCAAGCTGGATGCGAGGCTCGTCGTGGGGCCTGTTCAATGCTGTCATCTTCGGGTTCATGATCCTTTTCCTGGTCTGGGAGGAGGAAAGAGACCTGGTTTTCGGATCAAAGGATATCTATCGTTCATACCGCGTCACTGCACCACGTTTGATTCCAACCATCAGCAGACTAATCTATGTTGCAAAGCATTTATGGAAACATCTTCCAGGTAATGGATCAAGTGATTTAATGGGGGCGCGAAAGGTCTATAAAACGGGTGGTTCATGGGATTTTTGGGCAATAATTGCCTGTATCATATTTGTTCTCACAATGATTGCCATTCCTGACTTCATGAGATTCCAAGCCAGCGCATCAATGAATATCGCAGTTGGTGATTTAAAAACTATCTTACGTTTTCAACAGAATTATCATCATTTTTTTGGGACTTATTATGACGGATCACACAGATTGATAGATGCCGAGATAGAAGTGCCTCAAAACCACCTCTGCTATACCTGGTTTGTTGGCCCAGGCTATGTAGCCACCGCGAAAAAAGACTGTTGGGGACATGAGTTTCCTTCACCCACTGAATCCGAGCTTGCAAAGGTCATGACGGATGCGGGCAGACCTGATTTAATTCCACGCGGCGATAAAGACCATTTCGTTTCGGTGGTGGCCGGGAACCTCGACGACGATCCCTGCATGGACATCTGGTATATCACGGAGGAGGGGAAGCCCTATAATCTGATTAATGACCGGGATACGCCGTGCCCGGACAATGCAGGCAAGGGAAAATGATTTTGGGTAACAAGATAAAGCACGGGCCTATCAGCCGGGGCGGGAAGGCCGGTGAACCGGCCTTGAGGGAAAAGTAAATCCGCGTTCATCTGTGTTCATCTGCGGCAGAAAAAATAATCTCTTAAGGAGAAAGCCATGGCTCACAGGATTTTGGTGGTTGATGATGAGAAGAACATGCGGGAGCTGTTGAAGGACCTGCTGGCGATGGAGGGGTTTGGGGTGGAGACGGCGGCGGATGGGGAGGCGGCGATGGCGATGGCGCGGGGGAATGCGCCGGATTTGATGATATTGGATCTGCGGCTGCCGAAGATTCAGGGGATGGAGGTGTTGCGGACGCTTAAGGAGGAGGGTCGGAATTTTCCGGTGGTGATTATCACGGCGCATGGGGACGTGAACACGGCGGTTGATGCGTTGAAGGGCGGGGCGGCGGACTTCATTGTGAAGCCGTTCGAGAACCAGGCGCTGGTGGCGGCGGTGCGGCAGGCGCTGGAGGCTTCGGGAATGGTGGCTGAGGCCGCGTTTTCGGGGCCGCGTCTTTCGGGCGCTTACAAGGACATGGAGATGCTGGGGCGGAGCGTGAAGATCCGGAGCGTGTTCGAGCTGATCGAGAAGGTGGCGGCGACGTCGGCCACGGTGCTGATCACGGGGGATTCGGGCACGGGCAAGGAGCTGGTGGCGCGGGCGATCCACATGAAGAGCGGGCGTCGGGACGGGCCGATGATCTCGATAAACTGCGCGGCGCTGCCGGAGACCTTGTTCGAGTCGGAGCTGTTCGGTTTTGAGCGGGGGGCGTTCACGGGTGCGCACCAGCGGAAGGCGGGGAAGATCGAGCTGGCGGACGGGGGCACGCTGTTCCTGGACGAGGTGGGCGACCTGACTCCGTCGGCGCAGGCCAAGCTGTTACGGGTGCTGGAGCAGAAGGAGTTCTCGCCGCTGGGGAGCACGCGCAATGTGAAGGTTGACATCCGGGTGATCGCGGCGACCAACCGCGAGCTCGCGGCCATGGCCGACGCGGGCGATTTCAGAAAGGACCTCCTGTTCCGCCTGAACGTGGTTGAGCTCCAGCTCCCGCCGCTCCGGGACCGGAAGGACGACATCCCGGCGCTCAGTGAGCACTTCAACCGCAAGTACTCGAAGAAGCACGGCACGGGCTTTCAGGAGCTCTCGGGCGCGCAGCTCATGCGCTTGCAGGCGTACCACTGGCCGGGCAACATCCGGGAGCTGGAGCACGTGGTCGAGGGCTGGACCGTGTTCGCGCGCCTCATCATCCCCGGCGACCCGGCCGAGCGCATGGCCGGCGACCCGCTGGCCATACCCCGCAAGCCGGAGCCGCCCATCGAGCAACCGCCCCTGCCCCGCCGCCAGAAACCGCCCGCGCCGGCCCCACCGCCTCCGGGCCTGCCCCCTTCGCTCGTCGGTTCCGGGGGAAAGGTCGGCACGCTCAAGGACGAGCTGAAAAAGTTCGAGCGGATCATAGTTCTGCAGGCCCTGGCGCAGTGTTACTACAACAAGATGGAGGCGGCGCGGGCGCTAGGGGTGTCGTACAAGACGCTGTTCAATAAATTGCATGAGCTGGGGATCGAGGTGAGCAAGGAGGCGAAGTAAGAAGAGAAGAGAAGAGAAGAATACCACAAAGACACCAAGGGGACGAAGGCCGGAAGAAGAGTATTGATAAAAAGGAGGAAAAAGGAATGCCTAAGGTGGAGTTAAACATGAAGGCGCCTGATTTCACGCTCACGGATTTTGCGGGGCGGGAGTTCAGGCTGGGGGAGCAGGCGGGGCAAAAGCGGGTGGTGCTTGTGTTCAACCGGGGATTCATGTGACCGTTCTGCCGCCGGCACATGGCGCAGTTGCGCCAGGGACATGAGGAGTTCGTGAAGCGGGACGCGGAGATCGTGGTGGTGGGTCCGGAAAAGGCGGAGGCATTTCGTGAGTACTGGGCCAAGGAGTCGCTGCCGTTCACGGGCCTGCCCGATCCGGCGCATTCCGTGCTCAAGCTCTACGGCCAGGAGATCAAGCTGTTCAAGCTCGGTCGCATGCCCGCGCAGGTGCTGGTGGACCGGAAGGGCGTGGCCCGCTTTGTCCATTACGGCCATTCCATGTCCGACATTCCGGGGAACCAGGAGCTATTAGAGATCCTGGATCAACTCGAGGACTGAAGCGTCGTCATGCCGTTTTAAAAGGTTCGACCGTCCCTCCGGGACAGGTTCAAGGGCGCTGGTTTTTACAGGAGCTTCTTGAATTCTTCGGGGCTAAGGCCGGCGTCGCGGGCGATTGCGCCCATGGTGTAGGCGTTGATGGGATTGTGGCGGGGGATGGTGAGGCGGACGATGCCGTCGGACATGATGATATGCTTGCCCTGCCTGATGACTTTGAACCCGGCTTTTTCCAGGGCGTTCACGGCCTGATCGTTGTTTATTCCGGGTATCTTGGGCATGGTCAGACGTTGACGGTTTCTTCGGTCAAGGTGAATGAGTTGGTTTCCGCTTCCTCGGCTTCGAGCCACTCGCGGATGGCGATCCTGATGTTTTCGATGGCTTCCTCGCGGGTCGCTCCCTGGGAATGGCAACCACGCAAGGCCGGGCAGCTCACGGCAAAACCTTCTTCGCTCTCGACAAGAACAATCCTGTAATTCATGGCGGTTTCCCCATACAAATTAGATGATGGACCATCGGGAATGGGTTGTCAAGAACGTGTTGATGTGGGTTGCGCCAGCGCAATGAAAGTAGCGTCTTGCCGCTCTAAGAGGTTCGTCCGTCCCTCCGGGACTTGGAAAGGATATTTATTATCGCGTTCCCAGGAATGAATTCCCGGGCTAATTTCGGGATGTCCCTCCGGGACAATCGGAATAGATAATTCCTCGGCGGTCTTGGCGCGGTTTTCTTGGACCGATTTTCCCTGGCTACCGGCTACGGGCTACTTGCTACTCTCTTCCATTCACGCCCAGTTGTCCCTGATCTCGTCCATCAGGGGGACGTTGATGTCCTCGATGGTGATGTTTGCGGGGTCGGCCTGGCCTATGCCGAGCTCGGCGGCGTAGTAGATCTGGACCTGGTCCCAGACGGATTTGTTGATGTAGTCGTTCCCGACCTTGGCTTCGGCGCCGTAGCGCTTGAGGATGGCGACGGCGAGGGAGTCGCAGGCCACGCGGTCCTTCCCGGCGAGGATGATGTTGGGGCGCGCCCAGACGCTGCGTTTTTTGGAGAGGCCGTCGGGTCCGCCGGAGACCATGATCTCGACGGCGTCCACGATGTTGATGGTGGGCTTCAAGCTGAGGTTGAGCTCGGCGATTTTTTCGCCGATGTTCCTGGCGTGGAGCTCGTCGGCGCCTCCCTGGTGTCGGTCCTTGGGCATGCAGACGCCGACGAATGATTTCAGGCAGCAGGTGTAGTCGGCGCCTGGATTCAGGGCTCCGTGGTTTTTGAGGAGCGGCACGTTGATGAAGTGGTCCACTTGAGTGAGGATTTCGGGGATGTGGAATCCTTGCGACCAGTGGCGCTTGCCGGGCCGGAACAGGACGTAGGGCGACTTGTTCCAGGGATAGGTGATGGCGCCCTCTTCCTTGCAGACTTTGGCGATGCCGGTGGTGTGGATGGCGGTGTTGGGCCAGAACATGCCGCGGTCGCCGACGTAGATTTTCGAGGCGCCGCGCTCGCGGCAGATGCGGATGACGGCGCGGACTACCTCGGGATCGGTGGTGATGCGGCCGGGGTATTTATCCTTGATGGCGGGCCCGGTCATGTTGGGCTTGATCATGACCGTCTGGCCGCGCTCGATCTCGTCGAGCCCGCCGGCGGCGATGACGGCCTCGCGGACGGCGTCCTCGATGGAGGACGTGACTCCGCGGGCGGCGACCACGGCTCGGGGCATGTCGGGATAGAGGCGGGTCGGTGGCAGCGGGTCAAGGCCGGAGTCGAGCGACGCGACGTGCTCCTTGACCCTGGCCTCGCCCTCGGGGTCGTTTTGCCCGGCAAAGGCCCGGGGCGCGAGCGCGGCCAAGGCGGCGGCGCAGCAGGCGGAGCTCATGAAGGAGCGGCGGTGGAAATCTTTTTCTTCGCGGTCGGACATGGTTCACCTCGTGGTGAGTTTTACAGGGAGTATATCATGTTGATCCTGCCTTTTGTACTCGCACAGAGGCACAGAGAACACAGAGGTCAGAAAATGAATTATATATCTCCGTGTTCTCTGTGTCTCTGTGCGAACCCATTCTCCCGAATATGGCGCCGTTCACCAGGCCATGTGGAACCTTCCCTGCCTTCCGCACAGGTGGCGGAGGCGGTAGCGGGTTTCCTCGAGCTCTTCGAAGAGTCGCTCGGGCATGCGAGAGCCCAGCGATTTAAAGAACGCTTCGATGTCGTCGCATTCCTTGAGCCATCCCTGCTGGTCAATCTCGAAGAGCTTGTCCATGGTGGATTTGGGCAGGTTGAGCCCGGTCATGTCGAGCGCGCCTTCGTTGGGCATGTAACCGATGGGGGTCTGGACGGCGGGCACTTCCTCGCGTCGTCTTTGGAGGACCCATTCGAGGACGCGGAGGTTTTCGCCGAATCCGGGCCAGAGGTACTTGCCGTCGTCGTCCTGGCGGAACCAGTTGACGAGGAAGACGGGCGGGGGATTAGGGACGCGCATCCCCATGTCGAGCCAGTGGTGGAAGTAGTCGCCCATGTTGTAGCCGGTGAAGGGGAGCATGGCCATGGGGTCGCGGCGGACCTCGCCCTGCTTTCCGTACTGGGCGGCGGTCCGCTCGGAGGCCATGGCGGCGGCGACGAAGACGCCGTGCTGCCAGTTGTAGGCCTGGTAGATGAGGGGGGCTAAGCGGGAGCGCCGTCCGCCGAAGATGAAGGCGGAGATGGGCACGCCGTCGAGCTTGTTGAGGCGGTTGGAGCGCGTCGGGACCTGGTCAATGGAGACGGTGAAGCGGGAGTTGCCGTTGGCGCCGGGGACGGGGTTGCCTTTTCCGTCCTTGATGTCGGGCGACCATCGCTTCCCGGTCCAGTCCCAGGCCTCGACGGGCGGCGGGTCGTCGTGGCCCTCCCACCACACGGTGTTGTCGTCGCGGAGCACGACGTTGGTGAAGATGGTGTTCCTCCTGATGGCGGCCATCATGTTGGGGTTGGTCTTGGCGTTGGTGCCGGGAGCGACGCCGAAGCACCCGGCTTCGGGGTTGATGGCCCAGAGTCTTCCGTCTTGCCCGACGCGGAGCCAGGCGATGTCGTCGCCGACGGTCCAGATGCGGTAGCCCTTGGAGCGCAGGCCCTCGGGCGGGACCAGCATGGCGAGGTTGGTCTTGCCGCAGGCGGAGGGGAAGGCGGCGGCGATGTACTCGGTGTGCCCTCCCGGCTCCTCGATTCCCACGATCAGCATGTGCTCGGCGAGCCATCCCTCCTTCTTGGCGAGCCAGGAGGCGATGCGGAGCGCGAGGCATTTTTTGCCGAGCAGGACATTGCCGCCGTAGCCGGAGTTGACGCTCCAGATGGTGTTGTCCTCGGGGAAGTGGAGGATGCGGCGCTTGCTGAGGTCGAGCTGGGCCTTGGAATGGAGGCAGCGGGTGAAGGAGCCGTTCTTGTTGAGGGCGTCGAGGACTTTTTTGCCCATGCGGGTCATAATGCGCATGTTGAGGACGACGTAGATGGAGTCGGTTAGCTCGACTCCGTACTTGGCGAAGGGAGAGCCGACGGGGCCCAGGCTGAAGGGGACGACGTACATGGTGCGGCCCTTCATCGAGTTCTTGAAGAACTCGCGGGCCTCGGCGTAGCCTTCCTCCCGGCTCTTCCAGTTGTTGACGGGCGAGGCGTCTTCCTTCTTGTCGGTGCAGATGAAGGTGAGGTCCTCGGTGCGGGCCACGTCGTTGAGCGCGGTTCGATGGAGCACGCAACCGGGGAGGAATTCCTGGTTCAGCTCGATGAGCTCGCCGGAGGCGAGGGCCTCGCGCTTGAGTGCCTCGGCCTCTTCATCCGAGCCGTCGCACCAGTAGATTTTGTCGGGCTTGCACATGCGGGCCATTTCCTCTACCCATTTTTTCAGCTCTTTGTGTGAAGTGGGCGCTTCCATATTAATTCCTCCCTTTCTTATTAATGCTCCGGCCATTGGCCGTGAGCCGTAACCACCGCATGATGAGGCGCGTTCGCTGTTTCCGGCCATAAAAAAAGCCGCCTGGTTTTCCAAGCGGCCCGGTTCGCGCCATTGACTGTCAGCGACAGTCAGGCCCTGGCCGGGCGCGCCGCTTATTGGCCGCGCCGGTCTGGGTGGTCTGAGTAGTCGCTGACGGGTTCATGATCACGGCTATTAATTATACTTGCTGTTTCGGGGAAGTCAAGGACTTTTTTAAGAGAAAGAGAACCACCAAGACACCAAGGGAACAAAGAACACAGAGAAAATATTTATTTTTCTTTCCTTTGTCATCTTTGTTCCCTTGGTGTCTTGGTGGTTCTCTTATTTCTTCACTTTCGCCGCGACCTCGCTGGCGATGAGGATGGGCTCCCAGGCGGTGGCGAAGGGGGGCGCATAGGCGAGGTCGAGGTCGTAGATCTGGTTAAGGGTCATGCCGGCGGCGATTGCGGTGGCCCAGGTGTTGATGCGTCCGGCGACTCCGTCCTTGCCCGCCATCTGGACGCCCCATAATTTATTGGTCTTGTTCTCGACGATGAGGACATTGGTGATGCGTGAGCCGCCGGGATAGTAATGGGCGCGGGAGGCGGTCTCGACCACGGCCTTTCTGACGTCGAGGCCGAGCTCGGCGCATTCCTTCATGGAGAGGCCGGTGCGGGCGATGGCGAGGTCAAAGACCTTGGACACGGCGGAGCCCAACATGCCGGGGAACTCGGAGGGGACTCCGGCCACGTTATCGCCGGCCACGCGTCCGGCGCGATTCGCGGTGAGCGCCAGCGGGATGTAGGCGTTCCGTCCGAGCAGGCGGTGGTAGTGCTCGGCGCAGTCGCCGGCGGAATAGACGTCGGGGGCCGAGGTGCGCTGGCGGCGGTCCACCTTGATGGAGTTCCTGGCGCCGAGCTCGAGGCCGGCGTCCGCGGCCAGACCGGAATTGGGTGTGACGCCGATGCCGATGACCATGAGGTCGGCGGTGAATTTTTCATTGTTGCTAAGCGACAGCGTGAGCTTACCTTTGTTGTCGCGCTCGATTTTTTCCGCAGTGGCGGCGGTGATGAGTTTGACGCCGTGTTCGTTCAAGGACTTGGCCACGGCATCCGAGATCTCGGGTTCCATGGAGTTGATGGCGCGGTCCGGCAGCTGGACCATGGTGATTTCCATTCCAACAGCGGCCAGGGCCTCGGCCATTTCCAGGCCGATGTAGCCGGCGCCCAGGATCAGGCCCCTTTTCGGCGAATTGATGGCGAGATATTTTTTCAGCTCCGCGGCCTCGGCCAGGCCCCGGACCGAGAAAACGCCCGGCAGGCCGTCGTCAATGCCGGGAGGGGTGCGGGGAGAGGCGCCGGTGGAAATGATGAGGTGGTCGTAGGGAGCCGTAAGCTCCCGGCCGGTCTCATGGTTTTTGACAACAACGATCTTTTTATCGGGAACGATCCTGGTGACCTCATGACGGAGGTTCACTTTGATGCCGCGCTTTTTCTCGAAGTCCTCGATGCGCACGGCCAGGAGGTCTTCGAGCTCATGCACCACGCCGGAGACGAAGTAGGGGATGCCGCATCCGGCGTAGGACACGAACGAGCTCTTTTCGAAGACCTCGACATCGAGGCCGGGCTGCTTCCTTTTTGCGCGGGATGCCGCGCTCATTCCGGCGGCGTCACCGCCTATAACGATGAACTTAGGCATGGCACCAGTCCTGATAATATTTTATTAACCGCAGAGGCGCAGAGAGCGCAGAGAATTATTATTGAAATAAGACGTAACATTTTCTCACCGTTCCAAGTCAACATTAACCATACTTCTTCTTGAAAAGAATTTATTCTCTGCGTTCTCTGCGCCTCCGCGGTTTAAAAAATTCTTTAATTCTCGGTCATGACCATATCGTCGTACTCGATCTCGAAGCGGAGCTTGTGCCTGGCCTCATCCTGGGCCAGGGAGAGGAACAGGTTCTTGAGGGCCTCGGCGGGGGCGACGGCGGCCAGGTTGGTGTAGAGCTTGAAGGCCATCTTCTCCTTTTTCATGGCGAGGATGAGGGACTGTTGGTAGTCGAGGTCCTTGCCGGGCTTCACGTCCACCAAATAGTCGGAGATCTTGAGGTCCGCAATCTTCTTGGGAGCCGAAGCCATGAGCTTGCCCTTTTTGATGTCGAGGATCTTGGCCTTGTGCCCCTTCTCCTCCTTGGCGAACTGCTCGAAGAGGTCCTTCATGCCCGGCCGCTTCGAGCTCTTGGCGAGGCTCATGTAGAACGTGTACGATTCTTCCTCCCGCTCCACGGCGAAGTCCAGGATGTCGGCGGCGGATTTAAATTCCTTCATGGCTTCCTCCTTCTATGACATTTGTTTCAAGTTTATATATCGCCGCCCGGGCGGCGTTTCCTTAGTCCATTTCATGTGGCGAAACGCGGCCAATCAGCGCTGAAAGCGCGTTATTCTCCAGCCTGGGGTGTGAACCCCAGGAACGCGCCGTCGAGAAATCATTGGAGCGCTGAAAGCGCGGCATAAAACAGCTCGCTTGCTATCAGGACTCGTTCTATGTCGCGCTTTCAGCGCTTTAAAGGATTGAATGATCTCCATTCCTGGGGTTCACACCCCGGGCTGTAGAATGGTCCGATCCAGGTACATAGGTAACACAATGAACCAGGCACATGGGTTACACTCTCGGCATGATCAAGACAGGAGGTTTTGTCATGCCGTGGAAGGAGACATGTGCCATGGAAGAAAG
>Ga0307379_10000339_pt1 | contig 81024 bp, 73 predicted proteins | sample UN2MG_FD_202237 | JGI IMG/M metagenome (GOLD analysis project Ga0307379, IMG submission 202237) | Soil microbial communities from Risofladan, Vaasa, Finland - UN-2 | ecosystem: Environmental > Terrestrial > Soil > Coastal area > Acid sulfate soil | place: Finland: Risofladan, Vaasa | collected... | reverse complement strand
CAAAAAGCGCCCGCAAATCCAGGCCCGCCAAGGCATAGGCCTAGGGCGGGAACGAAAACGTCAGCTTCTGATACCAGCAGACACCGGTAAATCCGCTGCCAGCCGACTAAATCAACAAAATCTGCCAGCAAAGGACATTGCTCAGACATCGTCCGCTGGTTTCCGATCAAATACTTTCCGCCCCGTGAACATGGCAGAGACGAGACCCCCGTCTTCTCGTAGCTCAGTCACAACGACTCCGACGATATGGATCACGATCAAGAACAGGAGGGCATAAAAGGTCCAGTAGTGCACCGTCACAAATGGCGAGCGGAAGGCGCGCATCGCATCCCAGGATGCCACATCGATGCCTGTCTTGTCGTAGGGCACAAGCGTCCAAGGGTCGACACCCGGCGCCGCAACCCAGCTGGCAAACCAGTACCCAAACGGCGGGTAGTAGATGTCGGTCCCGGCAAGAACGAGACCCGTGACGGCCTGCACGACAAGGATGAGAATAAGTAGCGAGACCATCAGGCGCGCAACGGGATTGTGACCGAGATAGGGGCGCCCATCCCCTCGGATCAGTCCGCGGACATAGGTTCTGAGCGCGGTTCCATAACCGGGCCGGAAGGGGAAGATAGCGGACCACCTTGCCTGCCGGTTGCCGAAGAAGGCCCAGGCGATGCGCCAGCCTAAGTTTGCCGCGAAGACGTAGCCAAACCAAACATGAGTGGTTTTCAAGAGAATCTTGCCGTCGTCGATAATGCCCAGCTCCTTGCTGTAGAGGATAGCCGTGCCAACGACGGCCAGAGCAACGACACAAACAAAGTTGATCCAGTGGAACCAGCGCGTCGGACCGTCCCACACCACGTAGGATTGAAGTTTCATCATCGTCTTTCGGCCCCCGCTTGCTAGCCCCGAGGTGTCTTGTCGACGGTAGCTCAAGAACCTGAATGCCTTTATCCCGGTCGCACATTGATCGACGTCAACGGGGACGGGGCGCAACTGCGCACGGTCTGACAGGCCCTCTTTGGGTCATTTGCAGACATTCGAGCACGGGAAAAAGATGTCTGTTTCACCCTAACAGCTGACGTGCTCAGCGCCCGTGATTCAGGGAGGTACGCTCCCTAGTTGAGACGAGGCGTGCGCGAGAAAGACGACTGCACCCAAGAGCACTGCCTAGAGTGGGTGCCCCTGCCTAAAATGTCACCTCGAGGAAATTTTAAGTGGCAGATTTCCTTGAGCTTTTTCGTTGTCACCGGTTCTCCGAAGGCAGAGGTCAGGGGTTCGAATCCCTTCGGGTGCGCCAATTCTCTCAAGGGCTTGGGCGGAACGACGACACAGAGACCGCGCGACTTCAAGCGCGAGTGCACAACCGGGTCACGGCGCAGTCAGCCGACAGCGGGCCACAACAATCCGACGAGCCCAGCCAATTGCGCTGGGGTGAGGTGCCCGACCTACTTCTCAGCGCGCCGATGCTGAGGCCGTGCTTCGGGTGCCGGACAGTAAAGCGCCTGGTACGAGCCGGGCTCGGCCGTACAGCGGCCATGATGCATGACCGGCGGATTGTAAATGCCCGTGGCAGCTAGGACTGGCACGGCCATAATCCCTATGATGGTCCCCATTCGACCCTCCCCATTTTGGCGTGGCACACTGCCCAACCACAGTACCACTCGCGTCCGGGCTTCCACGCTCCCACTGAAAATCGTCCACTGAAAACGCTTCGTGGCTGAGCCCGCGCGGCTTGCGCTCCGCCGGGTCAGGTGCACTCCAGCAGTTCGATCACGGCAGCGGCGCGCAGCTGCCATCATCGAGGGGAGCCGTGCCTTCAGGACACGGTGGCGGGCCATCCTTGTCCTTGCCCTTCTTGGTCTTTTGGCCGCCCTCGCCATCGGGAGGGGGAGGGGCGCCGTTGTCGTCCCTGCCTTTACCCTCTCGCTTTGGCTCGGGGCCAGGCTGCTCGACAGCAGGTGGCGGCGGCGGCGGCACGGCCTCCTCCATCGGCGGAAGGCCCGATGGTGGCGCGCCCTTGTCCTTAGCCTTCGACTTGTCCGGCCTGGCCTTGCCCTCCTTGGGCTTCGGCTCCTCCATGGGAGGTGACGGTGGTGGCGGCGGCGGGGCCATCTCCTCCGGTGCAGGCGGGGGTGGCGGTGGTGGCGGCGGCGGCGGCGCTTCGTCCTGCGGCAGCGGTTTCATCGGCGGCGCGCCTTCAGGCTGCGGCGCGCTGTCTTTCTTGGGTTTGAGTCCCTTCTCCTTGGTCTTGGCCGGCGCTTGATCCTCAACCGGAGGCGGCGGCGCTATTTCAGGTGTGGGGGCCTGCTCCGCGGGCGGCGCAGCCGGAGCCGCGTCGGCCGGCGGTGGCGCTGCATCCTCGGGCGGCGGCGGCGCTTCACCGGCAGGTGCGGCCGGCGCGGGTTCCGCTGCCGCAGGGGTGAGGTCTTCGGCCGGGACTGGCTCGCCTGCCGGCGGCGCGCTTTCAGGCGGCGGCGCTGACGCCTCCCCGCCCTGCGGCAAGGATGGCGACAATGGCGCCTCTCCCCCGGCCGCTGGAGCGGCCGGCTCGCCGTCCTTCGGTGTCTCGTCCTCGACTGGCTTGGCCGCTTTGTCTTGCGCCTTCTGGATCTCCGGCGGAACCAGCATCTCCTCGGTGGTCGCCTCGCCCTCGGCCTGGTCCTTGGTCTGACTTTCCGCGGCAACCTCCTTGATCGTCTTCGGCTCCGGCGGCGCGAGATCGGCCGGTGTCGTTTCGGCGGCCGGCTGGAAGATCTCGACCACGTCGCCTTCGACCTTGCCCGCGTCCTTGGCGTCCTTGGCCCTGCCGATCTTGCGCTCGACAACCTTCTTTTTCGTCTTCTCCTCGACGTAGGTCACGTTGACGACGTTGTTCACAACCACGTTGTTGTTGGTGATCGTGGTGTTGCCCAAAGCGCGCGAGCGCTCGATGATGGGGCGCCGCCGGTCCCTGTCGTACACAATCTGCCCTTGCAGGTCGTCGGACAGGAAGGACCGCGAGGGCACCACCTGCCAGTAATAGTCGGGCACGGTTCCGATCGAGACGTTGATGTTGATGCCGCCGTCATAGGCCGGGGGCATCGGCGCCCAGGCCAGATAGTCGTCGGACTCGCGCCACGAGACCCATGCCGGCCCCCACCGATTGCCGGGCACCCAGAACCATCCGACGCGGTCGGAGAAGCCCCAGCGGCCATAATGATAGGTGGCCCAGCCGAACGGCTCGTTGGAAACCCAGGTCCAGCCGCGGTCGGTGAAGACCCAGCGCCCGCGGGTGTAGGGACGCCAGGAGCGATCCACGCGCGACGGCACCCAGACATATTGCCCTTGAATCCAAACCCAACTGCCATAGGGCGCGAGCCGATTGTAGAACACGCCGGTATCGACGAAGCCTTCCTCGCGCGGACGGGTCCAGCGCTTGCGCTCGCCGTAGAACGGCCGGTCGCGGTAGTTGGAGCCCCAGTAGCCGTCAACGTCGAAGGAGACGGTGCGATAGCCGAGCCGCGGGGCGTAGTCGCCGAGAGAATAATAGCTGCCCTGGTAGTAGCCCGACAAATAGATCGAGCGCATCCAGCCGCGATTGCCCTGGAACAGGCTGTCGCACCAGCTGTAGTCGGGAAGACAGCCGAGGATCGAGATCGGGGCGCGGCCCGGCACCGTGACGATCACGGGATATTCAGTCCCCGGTCCGGCGCGCAGATTGACATTGGTGACGGGATAACCATTGGGTTGCTGTGCTGCCGCCGGGACCGGTGCCAGTAGCGGCCCGATCGCCCATGCGGCGGCGGCGGCCGCGGCGGCACAACGCAGATGGCTCTTTGCAAATATCATCACGATGCTTCCTGTTTCTCTACTCGTCCGTGTGTAGGGTTGGTCGACGATCTTCGCCTGTTATGGCCGACTCGACCTGAACGCCGGCTGAACCGCAGTGTTCCTCGCATTCAATCGTGTCGAAAATCGATCTGTTCCAAGGCTCGGCCTTGGGGGGAGGGGCGCCACCATCATCCCGGCCAGCCCGTGCCATCGTGTCGTGTTTTTGTTTGCGTTCCCGGGCGTTGTGAACCGAAAGTCCGGAGAAATTGGAGCTTGAACCTATGAACCATAATTCTCCGGAGGCAGAGGCCGGGGTGCGAAGCCCTGCGGCTGCGCCAATTTCTCCAAATTGCCGTTGATGCTCTCGACCGAAACCACGATCTCCGTGCCGGCGGAATGGGGGCCGCAAAAGGCCATCTGGACGGCATGGCCGGCCAATGCGCCCCAATGGAACGGCGATTTGGCCGCGCCGCGGCGCGACGTGGCGGCGCTGGTGCTGAGCTTGAGCGAAGGCAACCGGGTGCGGCTGTTGGTCAACGGCTCGGAGGCCGAGGCCTCCGCGCGCCGGGCCGTCGGTGGCGCGGCCGAGATCGTGCCGGCCGAATATGGTGACATCTGGCTGCGCGACACCGGACCGATCTTCGCGCGGACGCAACAAGGCCCCGTCGCGCTGAGGTTCAAGAGCAATGGCTGGGGCGGCAAGTTCGATCTGCCCGAGGACGCGCGTATCGGCGACGACATCGCGCAGCTGGCGAAAGTGCCAGTCTTGAGTTTCGATTTTATCCTCGAAGGCGGCTCCGTCGACCATGACGGCCAAGGCACGATCCTGGCTACGCGGCAGACGCTTCTGAACCCCAATCGCAATGGTTGGAGCAAGATTGAAGCCGAAGCGGCGCTGCGCCAGGCCTTCGGCGCCAAGACCATCATCTGGATCGACGAGGGCCTCAAGCACGACCACACCGACGGCCATATCGACAACATCGCCCGCTTTGTCGGGCCGGGCCGGGTCGTATGCCAATCCCCTGCCGGCGCCGACGACCCGAACGCGGAGACCTTGAACCAGATCGCGGAGACGCTCGAAGCCGCTACCGATGCCGGCGCCCGCAAGCTCGAGGTGACCCGCATCCCGGGGGTGGGCCGCTATCGGAACGCGCTCGGCGACATTTCGCCCGCCTCGCACATGAATTTCGTCATCGCCAACGGCGTCGTGGTGGTGCCGGTCTATGGCACGCCGACGGAAGCCGCGGCGCTCGATGCCTTGCGCGGGGTCTTTCCCGGCCGCAAGATCGTGGGCGTGCCGTCGCGCGGCCTGCTCGGCGCCGGCGACGCCGGCGGCGGCTCGTTTCACTGCATCACGCAACAGGAGCCGGCCTGATGGCGAAGCGTGCGATCACGGTCGCAGGCCTGCAAGCGGCATTCGGTCCCGATATCGAGGCGAACATCGCCAAGACCCAGGGTCTGATCCGCGAGGCGGCGGCGCGCGGCGCGCACGTGATCCTGCCGCCCGAGTTGTTCCAGGGCATTTATTTCCCGACGCAGCAGAACCCGAAATGGTTCGAGACCGCCCACCCCGCGCATCAGCACCCATGCGTGGTCGCGCTGCAAAAATTGGCGAGGGAGCTGAAGGTGGTCATTCCCATCTCCTTCTTCGAGAAGGATGGCCCGCGCTATTACAACAGCGTGGCCATCGCCGATGCCGATGGCGAGATCCTCGGGCTCTACCGCAAGAGCCACATTCCCGACGGTCCAGGCTATCAGGAGAAATATTACTTCCGCCCGGGCGACACCGGCTTCAAGGCCTGGAAAACGAAACACGGCGTGATCGGCGTCGGCATTTGCTGGGACCAATGGTACCCGGAGGCGGCGCGCGCCATGATGCTGGAAGGGGCGGAGCTGCTGTTCTACCCCACGGCCATCGGCTCGGAGCCCTACGATGCGAGCCTAGACACCCATAGACGCTGGCAACGCGCGATGCAGGGTCATGCGGTGGCGAACGCGGTGCCGATCGTGGCGGCGAACCGCATCGGGGTCGAGGAGAACGACGGCGCCAGCCAGAGCTATTATGGCCACTCCTTCATCGCCGATCATACCGGAGAGCTGGTCGAGAGCTTCGGCGACACGGACGAAGGCGTGTTGGTGCACAGCTTCGATCTGGCCGAGATCGCGCGCTACCGTGCCGAATGGGGCTTCTTCCGCGATCGCCGCACCGACCTCTACGCCAAAACCATTTTGTGAGTTCGTGAGCCCAGGCGCTATTTCAGCGCTTTGGCGGCTTTCAGCACCGCCTCCGCGTGGCCCGGCACCTTCACCTTGCGCCAGATGCCGCGGATGACGCCGTTGGCGTCGATGAGGAAGGTCGAGCGCTCCATGCCCATATATTTCCGGCCATACATGCTCTTTTCCGCCCAGGTGCCATAGGCGTCGGACATTTTGCCTTCGGCATCGGAGGCGAGGGGGAAGGTGAGGTCGTACTTGGTCCTGAACTTGTCGTGGCTCGCGACCGAATCCCGGGAGACGCCGACGATGGCCGCCTTGACCTTGGAAAAATCGGGCAGCCGGTCGCGGAAGGCGCAGGCCTCGGCGGTGCAGCCCAAAGTGTCGTCCTTGGGGTAGAAATACAGCACCACCGTCTTGCCCTTGAGCTCCTTCAGCGAAATCTTGCCGCCGCCATCAATCGGCAGGGTGAAATCCGGGGCCTTGTCGCCGAGCTCCAAACTCATGCTCTCTCCTCCAGCCGTTTCGTCATTCTGACATGCGGGATGGTGTTTTCCTCGAACGGCTCGCCTTGAAGCGCATATCCATGCTTCGCGTAGAAGCCTTCGGCGCCGATGCGCGCATTGAGGATGATCACACCATGCTCCTGGCTTCTGGCCCAGGCCTCGGCATGGGCGAGAAGCCGGGCTCCGATTCCCTGCCCCTGCCAATCCGCGGCGACGGCCATCTGCTTTAGATGCAGCGTATGCGCGCCAAGGGGCTTCAAGGATACCGAGCCGATAACGGCGCCGTCAGCCAGGGCACAGAAGTGCCGCCGTCGCGCATCGTCGGCCAATTCGTCGCCGGTGACGGAAAGACCGAGGGGTTTGCGCAAGAGTGCCTCGCGCAGCGCCAAGCACTGGGCATAGAGGCTCGAGCCGAAGGGCGCCTCGGTCAGCGAAATCTCGATGCCGGCGGCCGCCTTCTTCATTGAGGTTCCATATCGGCGATCACGGTCAACAAGCCCCGCGCCTCGAGCCGCGCGCCGCTGTCGAGCGTGGCGAAGAAGCGGATCAGATAGAGTCCGGGCGTTTCCGGCGGCAACAGCGGCATCCAGCATATTTCTCCGAGATCGACGCTCTCGCCCCTGACCACCGCGCCGCCCGGCTCCGCCACGAACATGTCGAGCTTGCCAGCGATCGCGGCGCCATCGCCGGCGCCGTTGCTGAGGAGAATGCGGCGCACATTGCGTGCGCCCGCAAGCACGGTTCCGGCACTGATGAATTTCAGCGTCTCCGGCGTCACCACCACCGCCAGCATGCCGGGGACATGCGCGCCCGAAGCCTCGATTTCGGCGCGGCGGGCGAGCGTCAGAGCCTCGAGGGTCCGGCAGGTCTTGGCCTCAAGGTCGCCGAGGCGGGAGAGTCCGGCGAACAGGCCGCCTGCCTCATAGCTTTCCGCATAGTAATTTTCGAACGCAGCCTCGTGCGGCGCCATCTCCGGCAGCCAATCGCCGGTCCGCATCGGCCAGCCAAGCGTACAATAGGGCTTGGTCAGAAAATGGTGCGGATAGAGCTGGCTGGCGACGTTGAAATAGAGCGACCATTCATTGATGGCCGCGCTCTCGGCGTCCACCACCAACCGCTCGAAGATTTCGTTGACGAGGCTCTTATTGATGACCTGCGGCTGGTGACTGGCAAAACCGCGGGCCGGATACGCCGCCTCGCGCAGCAAGCGCCAGGCGTTGCGCATGCCGCGATCGAAACTCGTCGCCCTCGGCGAGCCGGCGAGCCACGTCCCCATGTCCTCCAGGAAGTAGTAAGCCCGATGGACGTCGAACTGTTGAAAGCACCCTCGTTCGAGCGGACGGAGCGCCAAATAGTCCTCGTCGGCGGCGAGGAAATTCGGCTCGACCGCGTCTTGGGCATAGAGCTGCTTCCGCAGCCAGGTGTTGCGGGCTTGGTGATCGGTGGGGATGTCGACGCCCGCGACGGCGTCGTCGGTCAGGACGACGGCTTTCGGGAAATGCCGCGTGGCGACCGCGGCGATGGCATCCCGGGCCTCGGGGCTGGTGAGGACCACGATGCGGTCGATGAAGTCGAGATTGGCGCGGACCGAAGCGAGCGAGAGGTCCAGGACCTCCGCCTGCACCGACAGAAACACCATCTGCCGCAAGGGGGCTGAGAAATCGTGCGACGCGCCTGAGGCGATGTCGTCGAGAGCCGCGGCCACAGCGCGCCCTGCCTCGCGCCAGCCTGTCGGCCGGAAGCCCGTCGCCGCCGCCTTTAGCTCAGCGTGATAGCTGGGCTCGCGATAGAGCCGGTCGAGGATCGCGAACATCGCCTCGCCATCGCCGGTCGTGAACACCGCCGCGTGGCCCTGCGTCACCTCCGGCAAGGAGCCGGCATCGGAAACCAATGTGACGCAGCCCTGAGACAGCGCCTCGACCGCGGGCAGCCCATAGCCCTCGTATTGCGATGGCAGCACCGTGGCGAAGGCGTGGCGGTAGAGGCTGAGCAAGGCCTCATCGCCGATCGCGCTGTACCAGAACAGCCGGTGGCCGTAATGGGGGTGGTTCTCGAGCCTGGCGAGGAGCGCCTCCGACATCCACCCCTTGCGGCCGACGATGACGAGCGCGGCGTCCTCGGCTTCGAGCCGATCGAAGGCTTGCAGCAGGAGTGCATGGTTCTTGCGCGGCTCGATGGTCCCCACGGAAAGCAGATAGTTGAGGCCGGCAAGCTCTGGGAACGCGGCGGCGAAGCTGCTCTCGCCCTCGCCAATTGGTGCCGCAGTCTCGAAATCAGCGCCGAGCTTGATGACACGCGTGGTCATGTCGCGACCGAGAAAGCGTCGCGCGAGCTGGCGCAGATCGCGGTCAACGCCGGCCGAGGTCGTCAGCGCATAGTCGGCATATTGAAGATGGTCGGCGATGGCCTCGGCAAAGGAGACGAGCGTGTTCGGATGACACACCTCCGGCAGGATGACCGGGATGGCGTCATGGTTGAGCACGACGACGATCACGCCCTTGGCCTTGAGCTGCCTGAACAGAGCCCCCCGGTTCAGCGGCTCGGTCCAGGTGGAATCGGGCTCGAACCACACATCCCCCTCGGCAAAACCATCGAGGTCGAAATAGGCGCGTGATTCAGGGCCGATATTGGCCAGGCTGTCGGCCGAACGGATCAGCTCGGGCTCGGTGAGCGCGAAATAGCGCGAAGCGGCCGGATCGTAGACGATGAGCTTGGTGCTGCTCCGCGCCTGGCTGGCAAGCTCGAAGGCAAGCGATCGCACCACGCGTTGAATTCCGGTCCGCAAGCCGCCCCGTAATGTGTTGCCGACATCGATATAGAGCATCGGGGACTCCGGGTCAGCTCGCCAGCATCTTGCGGCCCTGCTTGCGATATTCGTCGCCGGACCTGATCGCGAGCAGGGCGTGACGCGGATGGCGCGAACCAATCATCGGCAGCTCCGATGGCGCGGGGAGGCGCCTCAGCAGGTGAACATAGAGCGCGGTATTGATGGTCTCGGCCGTTTCCCCGCTCGCGACCAATTCATCGACGACGACCGCAAGATCGTTCCCGCGCTTCAACCGCGCGATGCAGTTGAGTTTCGCCTCCGAGAGCGAGAGATCGGGACGCGCTTCGGCGATGCTTGCGAGCAGGGCCCGGTGCAGCCTGCTATTGGCGAGATCGAGCGGAAACCACGAGGCCACGGTCATGCGTTTGGCCGTGGTCATGTCGGCTTCGGCGATCGCCGTCGCTGGCGCCGTGAGATCGGCGCCTGGCAGGCGGCCGCGATGGGCGTCGAGCCTGCTTTGTCCCCGCCGCCATAGATAGCGCGCCCAAAGGTCGAGATAACGCAGCCCGCGCCCGATGGAGAGGCGCTTGGCCAGCCTGTAGAGACTGCCCTGCGTCGAAATCCTCATGGGCCAATGTCCCTCAAGGCTGCATCGCCAGACGCGTCGCCATGGCCCAGATCGCCTCGATTTGGGGCGCGTCCCGGTCCAGATAGTCGATATCGCTATAGCCCCACCAGTCCCAGCAGCCATGCGGATTGACGAGGCTGCCGGCGACTTGGGGAAAGAGGATCACGAGCCGGTTGCTATCGGCGTGGCGGGCGAAGCCGCTCTTCTCGATGAAGGCGTCGCCGACGCTCTCGCGCGCCTGATCGCAGCCATGCAGCGCGATGTGGAGGCGGCAACCGCTTCCATTGGCGCAAGCGGGCGGCACGTAGACCACGCCCTCCGGCGCCAGCCCATTGGGCAGACCGTGGTCGAATTTGCTCTGGTCGAAAATGAGGAAGCGGCCGGCCGGGCTCGGCGACGGTGGGGCGAGCGGGCCATAGATCCATTCCAGGATCGCCTTGGCCTGGTCGTAGTCGCAATCGCTGACATAGGGCTCTCCGGTGACGCCGCAGGCCGTGCCCTCGGTCTCGGTCAAGAAGGCGTGGCCGCCAGGGCTTTCGACCAGCGTGATGCTGGGTCCCGGCACGCCCGCCGCCTCGTAGAAGCTCCTGGCGGCTTCGACCACGGGCCGGCGAACCGTCTCGTCCGCGTTGCCGGAGAAGAGATAAACCTTGTCGTCGGCGAGGCCGCTTAAGGCATCGATCCTGCCGTCCTCGGCCAGCTCCTTGGCGCGCGCGGCCAGCGCGTCCGCGTCCGGCACGCCCCATCCCACCTGCATGCAGGCATTGGCGGCTTGCATCGAGTTCTGCCACAGCACCATCGGCCAATAGGGGAAGATGCGGCTTGAGGCCGTCTCGGCGCAGGCGAATGGTCCGCCCGCGACGATGCCGGCGCCGACAATGTCCTTTGAGTGGGCAAGCTCGATCTGCCCGGCCATATAGGCGCCGGAGGAAAGTCCCGACACCGAGGTTGCGGCGAGATCCACGCCGAGGCGCGGCAGCTCATCGCCAAGGACCGGGCTCGGCGCCCAAGGGGCGAGTGCGGCAAGAAGTCCGATTATGACAACGCGGGTGGAAATTCGCATCGGTTTGAGCCGGCGCATGGCGTTCACCCTCGATTGACTCGCTCGGCGGGAGCGCGTTCGCATCTTAATTGGGCCGACGGGCGCCGTGGGACCAGAAACTTCTTGCATCGCTAGGGCGCGAGGTGCAAATAGCGCGTCGCTTATTAGCGTCGCTAGTAAGGGAACATCTGCTGGTTGGAGGGAGGACGCCATGTCCAATGACGCCCTCTTCCAATTGGGGATGGACTTGGATCGTGGTTCAAGCACCGCCCAAACGGAAGAAAAGCATTCTCAGTGCCTCGCCTCGGAAGAGGATGGGCGCAAGGATTTTTTCTGTGAGCGAGACGGGGTCCGCTATGCCGGCACCCATCTCATCATCGATCTGATTCGGGCGGAACGGCTCGACGATCTAGAACACATCGAAGCAACGCTTCGCAGCTGTGTCGAGGTCGCCGGGGCAACCCTCCTGCACATTCACCTGCACCACTTCACCCCAAATGGTGGCGTGTCGGGCGTGGCTGTGCTGGCCGAATCGCACATCTCGATTCACAGTTGGCCTGAATATGGCTATGCCGCGCTGGACGTTTTTATGTGTGGCCAGACTCATCCACGACGAACCATCGACGTGCTGAAAGAGGCGTTCTCGCCTCGCAAGGTGGTGGTCAAGGAGCAACTGCGCGGCAAGGAAATTCAGCGATGGAACGGTGGGTCGAAGAGACGCTGCACCGCGACTTCCGTATCCGTCTGAGGGCGGATCGCGTCCTCTTCGATAGCGAGACCGAGCTTCAGCATCTGATCATCTTCGAGAACGGCGATTACGGCCGGGTGATGATGCTCGATGGCGTGGTCCAGCTCACGACGAAGGACGAGTTCGTCTATCACGAGATGATGTCGCATGTGCCTCTGTTCGCCCACGGGCGGGCACGGAAGGCGCTCATCGTCGGTGGTGGCGACGGAGGCGTGCTGCGGGAGGCGCTGAAGCATCCCGAGCTCGAAAGCGTCACGCTGTGCGAGATCGATCGCGGCGTGATCGATCTTTGCCGCGAGCATTTCCCCAATGTGTCGGCCGGCGCTTTCGACAATCCGCGCACGCGGATCGTCATCGCCGACGGCACCAAATTCGTGGCGGAGACGGACGAGCGCTTCGACGTGATCATGATCGATTCGACCGATCCGATCGGCCCCGGCGCGGTGCTGTTCACGCGCGAGTTCTACGCCGGGTGCCGCAGGGCGCTGGCGCCGGGAGGGGTGCTCGTCACTCAGAATGGCCTGCCTTTCCTGCAAGCGGGCGAGCTCAAGCAGAGCGTCGGTTATTTTCGCGAGATGTTCGCCGACGCTTTCGCCTATCTCGCCACCACGCCGAGCTATTTCGGCGGGCCGATGTCCTTCGGCTGGGCCAGTGACGACACCGATTTGCGCCATCTCCGCCAGAATGCCATCGAGCATCGCTACGCCGAGGCTGGCGCCTTCCCGATGCGCTATTGGCGTCCCGACGTTCACGTCGCGGCCTTCGCCCTGCCGAATTACGTGCGCGAGCTGATCGAAGGCTAGCCGCTAGAGCCGCTCCATGACCGGCAGCTCGCCCACCAGCGGGCGGCAATAGGTATCGAAGGCGGCGCTTACATCGTTCGAGCCCGAGATGAACTCCGGTGGCATGTGGCGCGTGTGCCGCGCCACGGCGCCGAGATCGGCGCGGGCGCATTCGCTGCGATAGGCTTCGGACGCGTCGCTCACGCGCACGATGATCACCGAGGCGCTGGCGTCACCCTTGGCCGCAAGGTCGGCGGCATGGCGGCCGACCCGCCGCGCCTCTTCCGCATCGACGGTCGAGGGATGCGGCCAGCAGCGCTGGATGTAGCCGAAGGTGTCGGCGCGCACGCGCGGCGCCTTCCCGCCTTTCGGCGTGAGCCCGCGCTTGACGAGGTCGGCAAGCCCATCGCCGAGCGCGCCGGAGCCCGAGAGCTGGACATTGCCATGGGCGTCGACCTCACCCGGTCCCCGCATCAGCTTCGGCCCGATCTCCTCGCCCTTCTCGTCGCGGATGCCTTCGCTCACCGCGATCTGGCAACGCCCGAGCTTGGCGTAGACCGACTCGACATCGGCGAGAAAGGTTTCGGTCGAGAACGGCACCTCCGGCAGATAGATGAGATGCGGTGCGGGCCGGTCGGCTGGATCGGCGCCGCCACGCGCATCGCCACGGGCAAGCGCCGCCGCCGCCGTGAGGAAGCCGGCGTTCCGCCCCATGACAATATTGATCTTGATGCCGCCTAGGCTCGCATTGTCGAGGCCGTCGCCCATCAGCGCCAGCGCGACGTAGCGCGCGGCGGACGGAAATCCCGGCGTGTGGTCGTTTTCGCGGAGATCGTTGTCGATGGTCTTCGGCACGTGGAAGCAGCGAAGCTCGTATCTCGCTTCCGCCGCCTTCTCGCTGACGATGCGGCAGGTATCGGCTGAATCGTTGCCGCCGATATAGAAGAAATAGCGGATGTCGTTGGCGCGGCAGCCCTCCAGGATCTTCTGGCAATAGGCCTCGTCCGGCTTGTCGCGGGTGGAGCCGAGCGCGGCGGAGGGGGTTCGGGCGATGGCCTCCAGCCGCTCGCCGCCGAGATCGGTGAGGTCCACGAGCCCATCCGTTCCGCCCGCGACCAGCCCGCGCACGCCATGGCGCATGCCAAGGATGCGCTTAACCTGGCCGGTGGCGCCGAGGCCTGTCTTCAATCCCTCGATGATGCCAACGAGCGATTGATTGATCACCGCGGTCGGACCGCCGGATTGGCCAATCACGGCATTGCCGGAAGGAAGATCGGTCACGATACTCACCCCTCTGTCATGGTCGGCGGCACCATGGCCGACGCCTCAGCCGCTGGCAAGTTGCCGAACCTGCCATCGTCCGCAGCGAGCAACTGGGCGAATATCTTCTCTAACGCTCAGTGGCCGGGACTCGATGCGTGACGAGACTAAGCCAGCCGGAGCAGATGCAGGCTGAACAGCTGGTCCTGGTCGGTCCAGGCCTTCGCCGGCGTCCAGCCCGCGCTTCGGGCCAGGTCCTGGAACTCGGGCACGGAATATTTGTGCGAATTCTCGGTGTGGATGCGCTCGCCCGCGGCAAAGCGAAAGGCGCGGCCGAGCACCCGCACCACCTGACGCTCCAGGCTGACAAGATACATTTCCATGCGGCCGTGCGTTTCGTCATAGACGGCATCATGGGCGAAGCTGCCGACGTCGATATCCGCGCCAAGCTCCCGATTGATGCGCTCGAGCAGATTGAGGTTGAAGGACGCGGTGACGCCGCTGCTATCGTTATAGGCCGGGATCAGGATCGCCGGGTCCTTCTTCAGATCGACGCCGACGAGAAAGGCGCTTGCCTTCCCCAAGAGCCGCGCCGCATGGGCGAGAAACGCTTGCGCCTCGGCGTGGCTTAAATTGCCGATGGTCGAGCCCGAGAAGAAGCCGAACCTGGGAGGGCGCTGCGCCGCCGCCGGCAGCGTCTCGGTCTTGGTGAAATCGGCGACGAGAGGGCGGATGTCGAGCCGGTCATGCCGCTGCTTGAGCCATTCCGCGGCTTCAGCCAGGGTCTCCCCCGACACGTCGATGGGGATATAAGTGTCGACGCGATCGAGCGCGGCCAAGAGCAGGCTCGTCTTGCGGCTCGATCCCGACCCGAACTCCACCAGCACGCGGGCATCTCCCATCGCGGCCGCGATCTCGTCGCCATGATCCGCGAGCAGCGCCGTCTCCACCCGCGTCGGGTAGTATTCGGCCAGCTGCGTGATCGCCTCGAACAGCTCCGAGCCACGGGCGTCGTAGAGGAACCGGCAGGGGAGGGTTCGGGGCTGGCCCATCAAGCCGCGCAGCACGGCTTCGGCCAGATCGTCGGGCGCACTCTCCGGCGCGGCGAATGAGGCCGGAGCCGAGGATTCGTCCTCGGCGAGCGGAAGGGGGAAATCTCTCTCCATCACGCTTCGGCGGCCAGTCTGAGCCCCATGAACTGCCAGCGCTGATGGGGATAGAAGAAATTGCGGTAGGTCGCGCGGATATGGCCCTGCGGCGTGGCGCAGGAGCCGCCCCTGAGCACGAACTGATTGCACATGAACTTGCCGTTATATTCGCCGACGGCGCCGGGCGCGGTCTTGAACCCCGGATAAGGAAGATAGGCGTTGCCTGTCCATTCCCACACATCGCCATACATCTGTTTGAGGCCGGTGCCGCGCGCCTCGGCGTGCATCGGGCGCAAGTGATCGGCGGCGAGCGTCTGTCCGTTTAGCGGCAGCCCGGTCGCTGCCACCTCCCACTCGAACTCGGTCGGCAGCCGGTATCCAGCCCAGCGGGCGAAGGCGTCGGCCTCGTAATAGCTGACATGGCAGACCGGGGCGGCGGGATCGACCGGCCGGAACCCGAGCAGGCTCATCTGCATGAAGCCGCCATCGGCCTCTTCCCAATAAAGCGGGGACGTCCAGCCTTGCTCCTTGACCGTGGCCCAGCCGTCGGCAAGCCACAGCGTCGGCGTGGAGTAGCCGCCGTCCTCGATGAAGCCTGCCCACTCGGCATTGGTCACGCAGCGACTGGCGAGTTTGAATGGGCGTAGCAGCGTCTCGTGGCGCGGCCCCTCATTGTCATAGGCGAAGCCCTCGCCGTCATGTCCGATCGCGAAAATACCGCCATCGACCGAGATCCATTGCAGCGGGCTTGGATCCGCCACGGCGACGCCAGGGCTGGCGCGACGATAGGCCGGCTTCAATGGCTCCGCCGCGAACAAGCTCAAAATATCGGTGAGCAACAGCTCCTGATGCTGCTGCTCGTGATTGATGCCGAGCTCGATCAGCTCCGCTGCCCGCGGCGGCAGATCGCCACTCTCGCACAGCCGCAGCAACGCGGCGTCGACATGTTCGCGATAGGCGCGCACTTCGCTGGCGGATGGCCGCGTCAACAATCCGCGCTTGGCGCGAGGATGGCGCGGGCCCACGCTCTCATAATAAGAATTGAAGCAATATTCGAAGCTCTCGTCGAAGAGCCGATAGTTTTCGAGGAACGGCCGCAGCAGGAAGGCCTCGAAGAACCAAGTGGTGTGAGCGAGATGCCATTTGGTCGGGCTCGCGTCGTCATTGACCTGAACGATTTGGTCCTCGTCGCTCAAGGGGCGCGCCAGCGCGGCGGAAAGTTCGCGCGTGGCTGCCAGGCGATCGGCGATGGAGACGGACCCTGCGGATGCCTTGCGCCCATCCTCAGGGAGGATTACTTCGGTGGCGCTCATCGATACTCTCCCTCTTGAGCCGTGGGATATGCGCACATGGAGGAGCGCCGAGCGATCCTCTTGCTTCGGCGTTAAACGCGAGATTTAGCAGCTTGTTCCGGCACACGGAATGGTTAAGCATGCACATATCTGTGAAGCGCATGAGACATGGTGGACCATCCCCTAACATTGGGCGCGCGTGACGATTCCGATCCGGTCGTGGCGTTCGATGGCCGGCAATCGGCGGTCGCGGCGGAGTTGCAGCGCGGCGTGTGCCGGGCCTTGCGCGCGCTTGGCCATTCAGTGGTGACGGAGCTTGCGCTCGCGAATGGCCGCCGCGCGGACGTCGTGACCCTGTCGCCAGGGGGCGACATTTGGATCGTGGAGATCAAGTCCTGCTTGATCGACTTTCAGACCGACGGCAAATGGACCGAATATTTGCCCCATTGCGACCGGCTCTATTTCGGCGTGGCGCCGGATTTCCCGGCTCAAGTGATTCCAGAGGATGCAGGTTTGATCCTGGCCGATCGCTACGGCGCGCATCTCGTGCGCGAGCCGCTGGAGGAGCGGCTAAGCGCGGCGCGGCGGAAGGCGATGATGATCTGCTTCGCCCGCACCGCGGCGCTCAGGCTGCAACGGGTTCTCGATCCGGGGTGCGGCTTCGAGCTTTGAAAATTATTTTGGCGCGCGCTTGGCCAAGATGCGCTGTAGCGTGCGGCGATGCATGTTGAGCCGGCGTGCCGTCTCCGACACGTTGCGATTGCACAGCTCATAGACGCGCTGAATGTGCTCCCAGCGCACCCGGTCCGCCGACATTGGATTTTCCGGCGGCGGCGCCTTGGCATCGGGCGGAGCGACCAATGCCTGATAGACATCGTCGGCATCGGCGGGCTTGGCCAGATAGTCGACGGCGCCGAGCTTCACCGCGGTGACGGCCGTGGCAATATTGCCGTAGCCCGTCAGCACCACGGCGCGCGCCTCCGGGCGCAATTCCGCGAGCGCGGCAATGACATCGATGCCGCTGCCGTCGTCGAGGCGCATATCGACCACGGCGAAGGCCGGCGGCCGGCGCCGGAGTGAAATGAGCCCATCCTCCACGCTCGGAGCCGTCTCGACCTCGAAACCGCGCGTCTCCATGGCGCGCGCGAGCCGCGCCAGGAAAGCGCGATCATCGTCGACGATGAGGAGCGTATTGTCCTTTGGCACGGGCCAAGTCTGCTGCTGAGCTTCCATTCTCGAGCCCTCCTAGGTGCCCGGGGCGATTTCGCCCAAATCCCCCGGCCCACAAGGCAAAAACGAGTGGGTGGATCCGCAAGCGCAGGGGGGATGGGGTAGAGCTATGCCTTCCGTACCCCTTGTGCAAGGCGCGGTCACCCCTGCGACTGGTGCGAAGCTTGGTTAAGGGACCGCCTGGCGGCGGCGCTGGGCTGCTCGCCCGCCCACTCCAGCACCTGCTCGAACCTCGCCTTCGGCCATACCACCGTGACCACCGCGCCGCCCGGCGGTTTTGCCCGATTGGCAAGCTCAAGCCGGGCGCCGGAGCGTTCGAGCAGCGTCTTGGCGATGAAAAAGCCGAGCCCCATGCCGATATGCTCGTCCAGGTTTTCGCCGTCGCCGCCATGGCCGTGGCCGGGCCGCGTGGTGACGAAAGGCTCGCCGAGTTGCTCAAGCACATGCGGCGGGAAGCCCGCGCCGTCATCGCCGATCTCGATGCTCACCTCGTCCTTCGACCAAGTCGCCTTGATCTCGACCTTGCTCGAGGCGAAGTCGATTGCGTTCTCCACCAGATTGCCGAGTCCATAGATCACCCCGGGATTCCGTTGCATCACCGGCTCTGGCGGCGCCACGCCGGGCGTCGCCTCGTAGGTGGGTCCGACCTCCACCTCCACCGCAACCGGCACCGCGGCCAGCCGATGTGGCGTCACGGCCTCCTCGACCAAGTGGCTGATCGGCATGCGCGAGACGATGAAGTCTGGCTGCTCGCCCATGCCGGCCAGATCGGCAAGGATCGTGCGGCAGCGCTCGGCCTGGGTCCGGAGCAGCTGGAGGTCGTCATAATGCGGATCGTCGGCCTTGGCGTCGCGCATCATCTCCTTGGCCACGACCGCGATGGTGGCCAAGGGCGTGCCAAGACCATGCGCCGCCGCGGCGGCAAGACCGTCAAGCGCCGAAAGCTTCTGCTCGCGCGCGAGCACGAGTTCGGCCGCGGCCAGAGCCTCGGCCATGCGGCGCGCCTCCTCCGCCGTTCGCCAGGAGTAGAGGCCGATAAAGAGAATGCCGAGCACCACCGCCGCCCAGACGCCAAGCACATAAGGCAGCGGAAGCACGAATGTCGAATGATGGAACCAGGGCAATGGCAAATGGAACTCGGTGAGGAGCGTGGCCACCAGAATGGCGAGGCCGCCGAGCGCCACCGTGATTCTCGGCGGCAAGGTGGAGGCCGACACCGTGACCGGCGCGATCAGCAGAAAGGCGAACGGGTTCTCCAGTCCTCCGGTGAGGAAGAGCAGCGCGCCAAGCTGCAGCACGTCGTAACCGAGCATCAGGAAGGCGTAAGTGCTTTTGAGGCGCTGGCTCGCCGGATAGCGAATGCGCAACGCCACGTTCAGCCAGGCCGACAGCGAGATCACGGCGAGACAGGCGCCGATCGGAAGATCGATGCTCAGCACCCAATAGACGATGAGCACCGTTGCGCTCTGACCGAGAACCGCGAGCCAGCGGAGCCTGAGGATGGTTTGCAGCCTCAAACGACTTTGACCGCGTCTCAGCAGGTCTCGCGTCGCCGCGCGCGGAGAGGTTTGACTATTGTCGAGGTCAACCATAGTTGAAGCCTAGCATGGGGGACGCCACCATAATCCCGGGCTAAGGGCGGCAACAGGCGCTGGTCATGGACGAGAAAGTGAGTAGTTCGTTTGAGTCCGCCACGGCAACCCCCGTGGCGGTCAAGGACCTGACCAAGGTTTACGGCACCGTCACCGCCGTCGACCACATCACTTTTTCGCTACAACCGCGCACCACCGTGGCGCTTCTCGGCGGCAACGGCGCCGGCAAGACCACGACCATCGCCATGCTGCTTGGGCTCGTGGTGCCGAGTTCGGGCGAGGTGCGGGTGTTCGGCGCCGATATGGCCCGCGACCGCTACCGGGCGGCCGATCGCCTGAATTTCCAGAGTCCCTATGTCGATTTACCGATGCGGCTCACGGTGCGGCAGAACCTCACCGTCTATGCCGGGCTCTATGGCGTCGCCAATGCGGCCGAGCGCATCGACTTCCTCGCCGAGGATTTGCAGATCGCCCCGCTGCTCGACCGTTCCACCGGCAAATTATCGGCCGGCCAGAAGACGCGCGTGGGCCTGGCCAAGGCGCTTCTGAATGCACCGGAATTGCTGCTGCTGGACGAGCCGACGGCCTCGCTCGACCCGGACACGGCCGACTGGATCCGGCAGAAATTGAAGGACTACGCCAAGGCTCGCGGCGCCACGATCTTGCTTGCCTCGCACAACATGGCGGAAGTCGAGCGCCTCGCCGACCGGGTCATCCTGCTCCATGCCGGCCGCATCCTCGAAGACGAGAGCCCGCGCGCGTTGATCAAAACCTATGGCCGCGAGACGCTCGAACAGGTGTTTCTCGATGTGGTTCGCGGCCGCGGCCGTGCGCGGCGCGAGCCGAGAGACGAGGCTGTCGAGACGAGGCAGGCGTCATGAATACGCTGTCGGCCCGGCCCGGCGCTGCCGCAGTGCTCTTGCCGGCGAGCGGGTTGCGCGCATCGCTCCGCCGCATCGGGGCGATGGTCAGACGTTATATGTATCTCCTCCGCAGCTCCGGCATCAGGCTGGTCGAGCTGATCTACTGGCCGTTCCTGCAGATGCTGACTTGGGGTTTTCTCCAGAAATATCTGGCCGAGACCGCGAGCCCATTCGCGCAAGGCGCCGGCGTGCTGATCGGTTCGGTGTTGCTCTGGGATATTCTGTTTCGCTCGAAGATCGGCTTCTCCACCACCTTCATCGAGGAGATGTGGTCGCGCAATCTCGGCAATCTCCTGACCAGCCCTTTGCGTCCCTTCGAGCTCGTCGCCGCCTTGAGCGCATGGAGCATCATCCGCCTCGGCGTGAGCATGGTGCCGGTCGCCGTCGCCGCCTATTTCATCTTCGGCTTCAACCTGCTCGATCTCGGGCTTGCCCTTGTCGCCTTCTTTGCCGTGCTCGTGCTCACGAGCTGGGCGCTCGGGCTGCTGGCCTCCGGCGTCATCCTCCGCTACGGGCTTGGCGCCGAGGAGCTTGCATGGTCGCTCGCTTTTGTGCTGCTGCCGCTGTCCTGCGTCTATTATCCGGTGTCGGTCTTGCCAGACTGGCTGCAGGTGGTCGCGCTCGCTCTGCCGCCGACCCACGTGTTCGAGGGCATGCGTTCGATCCTCCTGCGCGGTGTGTTCGATGCGACCGAGCTGTGGTGGGCGCTCGGCCTCAATGCTATCTACCTGCTCGTCGGCTACGCGGCCTTTAGCTGGTTTCTGCGGAGCGCGCGGATCAATGGATCGCTGCTACAACTGGGTGAGTAAATGAACAGCCGCCTGATCTCCTTCATCATCGCCGGCTTCATCATCGGCGGGCTGACCGGCGCCGCCGTGCTGATCCTCACCGCCCCGCAACAGCGTGCGGTCGAGACCTCCGGCACCGCGCTCATCGGCGGACCTTTCTCGCTTGTGGGCGAGGGCGGCAAGCCCGTCACCGACCGCGACTTCCGCGGCCGCTACATGATGGTGTTCTTCGGCTTCACCCATTGCCCGGACATCTGCCCGGCCGAACTCCAGGTCATGGCTCAAGCCCTGGATAAGTTGGGTGACAAAGCGGCGAAGGTGGTCCCCATTTTCATCACGCTCGATCCGGAGCGCGACACGCCCGAGGCCATGGTCAATTACGTCAAGAGTTTCGGTCCCAATTTTGTCGGGCTCACCGGATCGCCGGAGGCGATTGCTGCCGCGGCCAAGGAATATCGGGTGGCTTATACCAAGGTTGAGAATAAGTCCTCGCCCGCCGATTACACCGTCGATCACTCGGCTCTGGCCTATCTCATGGACCCTGACGGCAAATATCTGACCCACTTCGCCTACGGCATGAGCCCCGAAGAAATGGCTAAAAAGCTGGGCCGCTTCCTTTAGCCGCGCGGCCTCTTCCCCTCTCCGCGGCCATTTGTCGTTGCAGCGCAACATAGAATCACCATTTGAGTTTGCGATGCAGCATCGTTTTGATGCACCCTGTGCGCGAGAGGTCGATTCCATGCTTTACCATCTCTACGAGCTCAACCATGCGGCTTGGAGCCCAGCGCGCGCGGCGGCTGACGCCTACCGGCTCCTGTTCCGCAATCCGCTGAACCCGGCCTCGCACACGCCCCTCGGCCGGAGCGCGGCGGCGGCGCTTGAGCTGTTCGAGCGCGGCACCCGCCGCTACCACAAGCCCGCTTGGGATATCGACACCACCCTTGTCGATGGGCGTGAGGTTGCGGTCACCGAGCGGACCCTGATTGCCAAGCCCTTCGGCCGGCTGGTCCATTTCGAGCGGGATCTGCCCCGCGCGCGGGGGAACAGGGACAGCAAGGTGCTGATCGTGGCGCCGATGGCCGGGCATTTTCCGACCCTGCTGCGCGGCACCGTGCGCGACATGCTGCCCGAGCACGACGTCTACGTCACCGAATGGGAGGATGCGCGCCGCGTGCCGCGTGCCGCCGGCCCCTTCGACCTCGACGACTACATCGACTATCTGATTGAGTTTATAAGCCATTTCCGTGGGAACGTGCATGTGATGGCGGTCTGTCAGCCCACCGTTCCGGTGTTCGCGGCGGTGGCGCTGATGGAGGGGAGGCGCGATCGCTACGTCCCGCTCTCGATGATCCTCATGGCCGGTCCCATCGATTCGAGAGTGAACCCGACGGCGGTCAATTGTTTCGCTCAAGGCCGTCCTCTCGGCTGGTTCGAGCGCAACGTCATCACCCAGGTTCCCTGGCCCCATCCCGGAATGATGCGGCGGGTCTATCCCGGATTTCTCCAGCTCAGCGGTTTCATGGGCATGAATCTCGACCGCCACATCACCGCTCACCGCCATCTGTTCCAGAATCTGATTCGGGGCGATGGCGACTCCGCCGACAAGCACCGCGAATTTTATGACGAGTTCCTGGCGGTCATGGATCTGACGGCGGAGTATTATTTGCAGACGATCAAGACCGTGTTCCTCGAGCATTCGCTACCCAAGGGCGAAATGTCACACCGGGGCCGCACCGTCGACGCTGGCAAGATCCGCCGGGTGGCGCTGATGACGGTCGAGGGCGAAAGAGACGATATTTCGGGGGTGGGCCAGACATTTGCTGCACATAATTTGTGCAAGAACCTCCCCGCCGCGATGCATCGGCACCATTTACAATCCGGCGCCGGCCATTACGGCGTTTTCAACGGATCCCGCTTCCGCGCCGAAATAGTGCCTAAAATCAATGACTTTATCGCAGCCCACCAGCGCCGCCGGGGGCTCTTTGCACGTTCCTTCAGCCGGTAGCCTGAAGTCGAGGCGCGCGCCGTCCTCCACGCCTGTGCTAATGTAGGCACCGTCGAATCGAAGCCATAATCGATCGGCGCAGGGAGCGTATGCGATGCTTAAGCGGCTGAGGCCCGGTAACGGCGAGACCATTGAAGTCAAGATCAAGGGGCTCGGTCTACCGCTTCTGCTGCGCCGAAGTACGCGGGCACGCCGGTTCAGCCTGCAGGTGAGTGAAGCGCGCCGCGGCGCCATCCTCACCATGCCGGTCTATTCGAGCTTCGCCGACGCCGACGAGTTCCTGTCCCGCCATCTCGATTGGCTGAAGGAACGTGTCGCCGGACTGTCCGAGCCCGTGCCCTTCACCCATGGCGCCATCATCCCGTTGCGCGGCTATGCGCATATGCTCCGCTTCGCCGGTTCGGTGCGGCGTCGCGGCGTGGTGTGGATCGAAGCGGCGGAGGACACCAAGATCGCGCCGGCATGGCCGCAAGGCGCGCGGCTGCCGCGCCGCCGGCTGCCTCGCCTGACCGTCGCCGGCGAGCCCGAGCACGCGCCCCGGCGGCTGCTCGATTGGCTGAAGCGGCAGGCGCATCAGGATCTCCGCGCGCGCGTCGCCGTGCACGCGAACCGGCTCGATCTCACCCCGGCCCGAATCTTCGTGCGCGATCAGACCACGCGCTGGGGCTCGTGCTCGACCACCGGGGCGCTATCCTTTTCCTGGCGCCTCGTGCTCGCGCCGCCTTTCGTGCTCGATTATCTCGCTGCGCATGAGGTCGCCCATCTGGCCCACATGAATCACGGGCCGCGATTCTGGGCCATGGTCGAACGCACCATGCCGCGCCATGAAGAGGCGAGGACCTGGTTGCGCAAGCACGGCTCAAGCCTGCACCGCTACGGCGCCGAGACCATGATGCCGTCCTCGCCCGGGCGTTCGCCCAAGCGTAGCATCGAATAGCAGAACGCGATTTAGCGCTAGCCGCCGGAGAAGAGGCCGAGCATGCGGCGGTAGAGCGGCTCATCGCTGCTCCTGGCCGGCGCGTTCCAGGGCAGCCGCGAGGCGGCCTCTTCCAGCCAGGGCGAGCGTGTGCCGGGGAGCGGCAAAGGCGGCTGGCCCCGATGAGCCTCGAGCATGATGTCGTGCCACAGCCTCGCCGGCACCGTTCCCCCGCTCACATTGTGCATCTTCGAGCCGTCGTCATTGCCGATCCACACGCCCGCGACGTAATGGGCCGTGTAGCCCACGAACCAGGCGTCGCGGGAATTCTGGCTGGTGCCCGTCTTGCCGCCGGCGGCTTGATCCGGAAGCGCCGCCTGCCGCCCGGTGCCGCGCGCCACGGTGGCGTTCATCATGTCGTTCATCGCCGCGACATCGCGCGGCGCCACCACCGGCCCGAGGCTCGCGCTCTTCAGCTGGTAGAGCAGTTTGCCGTCGCCGTTCCGCACCCTGGTGACGATGTGGGGGACGACGCCTTCACCGCCATTGGCGAAGGGAACATAGGCCGCGGTCAGCTCCAAGAGCGTGACCTCGCCGGTGCCGAGCGCGAGCGAGGGGCGGTCGTGCAGCTTGGAGTGAATGCCAAGGCGTTGCGCGGTGCGCACCACGCGCGCGCGGCCGACATCGGCGGCGAGCCTCACCGCCACGGTGTTGATCGACTGGGCGAAGCTGTCCCTGAGCGTCACCTCGCCCTGGTAGGTGCCGGTGTGATTGCGGGGCGACCAGCTATCGACGACGATCGGCGCGTCCTCGGCGATGGTGTCCGGGGTGTAGCCGCTTTCGAGCGCGGCGAGATAGACGAAGGGCTTGAACGCCGAGCCCGGCTGGCGCAGCGACTTCACCGCGCGATCGAAGGGGCTTGCACGATAGGAGCGCCCGCCGATCAGCGCCTTGATCCCGCCCGAAATGTCGAGCACCACCACCGCGCCCTGATTGGCGTCGAGCGTCTGGCCCTCGGCGTCGAGCTTCTGCCGCAGCGCCAATTGCGCCACGCGCTGTAGCCCCGCATCGATGGTGGTGTCGACGATCAGATCGCCCTCGTTCTCGCCGACGAGGTCGGGTAAGCTTTCGGCCACCCAATCGACGGCGTAGGGATATCCGGTCTCATCGCCGAAGGCGCGCAAGCGGAGCGGCTGCGCCGCGGCCATGTCGGCCTCGGCGGTGGAGAGAAATCCCGCATCGACCATGCTGCCGAGCACCACGTCGATCCTCGACGCGGCGAGATCGGCGTTGCCGGTGGGCGCGTAGCGCGAGGGCGCCTTCAGCAGCCCCGCGAGCAGCGCCGCCTGGGTCAGACTGACGGTCCGCGCCGACCTGCCGAAATAGCGCCGGGACGCGGCCTCGATGCCATAGGCGCCGCCGCCGAAATAGACGCGGTTGAGGTAGAGCTCGAGGATCTCGTCCTTGGAGAATCGATGCTCGAGCCAGAGTGCGTAGATGGCCTCCTCCAGCTTCCTGGCGATGGTGCGGTCGGGCTTGAGGAACAGGTTCTTGGCCAGCTGCTGGGTGATGGTGGAGCCCCCCTCCACCACATTGCCCGCCCGCCAATTGCGGAAGCTGGCGCGTGCCAGCCCCAGCGGATCGACGCCGAAATGAGCGTAGAAGCGGCGGTCCTCGGTGGCCATCACCGCCTGTGGCAGGTAGGACGGCAGGCGCTCGAGCCGGACATAGCCGCGGCGAAGTCCGCGCTCGGCGAGCACGGTGCCGTCCGAGGCGAGGATGGTGAGGTTTGGCGGCCTGTCGTCGAGCGTGAGCAGCGCCGGGTCGGGCAGGCGCGAGAGGAAGAAGAGGACGATCCCGCCGAGCACGAGGATACCCGCCAGGCTGGCGATGAGCGCCGACCGGAGTGCAAAGCGCAGAAGCGGGCGGCTTTGGCGCTTCGCCTTCCGCCTGCGGGTCCCGCCTGTTTTCCGGGATTTGGGCGAGACGCTTGAGCGCCGGCGGCCGAAATGCGGCTCGACGCGGTCCCGCGATCGCCCCGCGGGCTTTGGCTTCCGCCGCACTGCCATGAATCTCTTGGCCCCAATGACGTCCGTGACCGCGGTCGGCTTCCCGCCCGCGAGCCTTGGCGCCTAGAGGCTAAGCGTTCCAGATTGACCCAGAGTTAAGGGGGAGCCAGCGATCAGCCGTCGAGCAGCTTCGCCAATGCGGGGCGTAAACGCGTTCTACACAGCCTTGTCATGGCCGGGCTTGTCCCGGCCATCCACGATTTGCAACACTTGCCCAATGCGGGGCGGCTGGGCCTACATCCTCACCAATAGGCCGAATGGCACTTTGTACACCGGCGTGACCCGCGACCTCGCCCGCCGAGTCTGGCAGCACCGCGAAATTCTGGCCTCTCGCTTCACGCGTCGCTATGGCCTGAAGCGACTCGTCTATTGCGAATATCATGAGACTATCAGCGGGGCTATTTAGCGCGAGCGCAACATGAAGCACTGGCCTCGAGCCTGGAAGGTGCGCTTGGTCCTCGCCATGAATCCCCAATGGGACGATCTCTACGAGACCATCAATCAATAAGACGTGGATGGCCGGGACAAGCCCGGCCATGACGAGGATGGGTTCGTGGTTAGGTCAGACAGCGCGCGTCGCTGTGAGCTACACATCGAGGTTGGCGACTTGGAGGGCGTTGGCCTGGATGAATTCGCGCCGCGGCTCGACCACGTCGCCCATCAGCCGTGAGAAGATCTCGTCCGCCTCGTCGAGCTCGCCCACCTTCACCTGCAAAATGGTGCGGGTGTCGAGGTCGAGCGTGGTCTCCCACAATTGCTCGGGGTTCATTTCGCCCAAGCCTTTATAGCGCTGTAGCGTAAGCCCCTTGCGGCCCGCCGCCATCACCGCTCCGAGCAGCTCGCTCGGCCCATGCACGCCGGTGCTCAGCTCCTTGCGCTTCAGCGTCGCGGGCTTGGCGTAGACCTCCTGCAGATGCTCGGCATAATGGTCGAGCTTGAGCGCATCGGCCGACGCGATGAACGGCCCGTCGATGAGATGGGATTCCATCACGCCCCTCAGCTCGCGCCAGAAGCGCAAGCCACCCTCGGGCAAGGCCTCGCCATGCCAGCCGCGCTCGGTCTCCTCGGCCAACGCATCGAGGCGCTTGGCGATATAGGCGGCCGCGGCTTGCGAATGCTTGCCGTCCTTCAGCACTTTCGGACTGAGCGCGCCCGCGATCGCCGCCTGCTCGATGATGAAGCGCGGATAGCGGCCGTGCAGGCCTTTGAGGATGCCGCCGATTTTGCGCGCGGTATCGACGATGTCGCGCAGATCCGCGCCCGCGCGCGTGGCGCCGTCGCCGCTGACGAGCACCGCGTCCGTCAGGCCCTCGCCGACCAGATAGTCCTCGAGCCCCTTCTCGTCCTTGAGGTAGCGTTCGGACTGCCCGCGCTTCACTTTGTAGAGCGGCGGCTGGGCGATGTAGAGGTGTCCGGCCTCCACCAGCTGGCGCATCTGCCGGTAAAAGAAGGTGAGCAGCAGCGTGCGGATATGGGCGCCGTCCACGTCGGCGTCGGTCATGATGATGACGCGGTGATAACGGAGCTTGGATAGGTCGAACTCGTCCAGCCCAATGCCGGTGCCGAGCGCGGTGATCAGCGTGCCGATCTCCTGTGAGGACAGCATCTTGTCGAAGCGCGCGCGCTCGACATTGAGGATTTTGCCGCGCAAGGGCAGAACCGCCTGAAAGGCGCGGTCGCGCGCCTGCTTGGCGCTGCCGCCGGCGCTATCGCCCTCGACCAGGAAGATCTCGGATTTGGCCGGGTCGCGCTCCTGGCAATCGGCGAGCTTGCCCGGCAGCGAGGCGATGTCGAGCGCGCCCTTGCGTCGCGTCAGCTCGCGCGCCTTGCGCGCGGCCTCGCGCGCCGTGGCCGCCTCGACGATCTTCTGCACCACGGAGCGGGCTTCGCTTGGGTTTTCCTCGAACCATTGCGACAGCGCATCCGCCATCACCCCCTCGACCACGGGGCGCACCTCGGAGGAGACGAGCTTGTCCTTCGTCTGGCTTGAGAATTTAGGATCGGGCACTTTCATCGACAGCACGCAAGTGAGCCCCTCGCGCGCGTCGTCGCCGGTCAAGGCGACTTTCTCTTTCTTGGCGATGCCCGATTCCGCCGCGTAGGTGTTGACCGTGCGCGTCAGGGCCGAGCGCAAGCCCGCCAGATGCGTCCCCCCGTCGCGCTGCGGGATGTTGTTGGTAAAGCAGAGCACGTTCTCATGGTAGCTGTCGTTCCACCACAAGGCCGCCTCGACCACGATGCGATCCTGCTCCTTCTCCACCACGATGGGCTCGGCGATGAGCGGGTGCTTGGTCCGGTCGAGATAGCGCACGAAGGCCCGCAAGCCTCCCTCATAGCGCATCTCCTCGGTCTTGGGCTCGACCCCGCGATGGTCCGATAGCATGATGCGAACGCCCGAGTTCAGAAACGCCAATTCGCGCAGACGATGCTCCAGCGTGGCGTAGTCGAACTCGACCATGGTGAAGGTGTTGGTCGAGGGCACGAAGGTTAAGCGGGTGCCGGTCTTTCCCGCCGACGGTCCGACCACGGCGAGCGGCGCCTCGGGCACGCCGTCGGCGAAGCGCATGAAGTGCTCGTTGCCGTTGCGCCAGATGGTGAGGTCGAGCTTGGCGGAGAGCGCGTTGACAACGGACACGCCGACGCCATGCAGACCGCCGGACACCTTGTAGGAATCCTGATCGAATTTTCCGCCGGCGTGGAGCTGCGTCATGATCACTTCGGCCGCCGACACGCCTTCGCCGCTATGGATCTCGGTCGGAATGCCGCGGCCATTGTCGTCGACCGTGACCGATCCTTCAGCGTTCAGCGTGATGAGAATCTCGTCGGAGAATCCGGCCAGGGCCTCGTCGATGGCGTTGTCGACCACCTCATAGACCATGTGGTGGAGGCCCGAGCCGTCGTCGGTATCGCCGATATACATGCCGGGCCGCTTGCGTACCGCATCGAGGCCCTTGAGCACCTTGATCGATTCGGCGCCGTAGTCCGAGGCTGCGGCTTCTGTCCTGTCTGAGGCTCGTTTCATCATGTTCCTAAGGTCGATTGTTGTGGTCTCGCGCCGATCCCGCTTGGGTCCGGATCAAGCGTCTATTTTACCCTGATTCACCGCCAAGATTTGGGCATCTTGAGCCAGCGAGCCGAACATTGACCGGTCCGTTCCGGTCATCCAGGCCTGGGCTTTCAGGTCCAGAATCTCCCCAAAAAGCGCCTCTCTCCGGGCGGCGTCGAGATGGGCCGCAACCTCGTCGAGGAGGACCAGCGGGGAGGCGCCCGCAAGCGTCCTGATCAGTCTCGCCTTGGCCAGCACGAGGCCGAGCAGGAGAGCCTTCTGCTCGCCCGAGGAGCAGCTGTCCGCCGGCGCGTTGTGGGGACCGTGAAACACTATTAGATCGCTCAAATGCGGTCCTGCAAGGGCGCGGCCGGCAAGCCGGTCGCGGTCTCTCGCTTCGGACAGGAGGCTCACATAATCGTCCTCGACCTCGACCGCCGGACGCTGGGTGAGGGCGGTTTCGAGCCTGCCTTCCAGCGCAAGCTGGGCGAAGGGAAAGGGCCCCGGCCCGCGCGCGGCATAGGTGCTGTCGATCAGGGCTTGCAGCCGCGTCACGGCATCGAGCCTCGCCGCGGCGATGGCCACTCCGGCCTCCGCCATTTGCTCCTCGAGACCGGCGAACAGCGACGGCGATCCCTCGCGCAGCTGGAACAGGCGGTTCCGCTGCCGCATGGCGCGGTCGAAGCGGCCCCTCGGTCCCCGCATCTTCGGATCGATGGCGAGCATCAGCCGGTCGAGGAAGCGGCGCCTCTCCGCCGCCGGCCCCGTGAACAGACCGTCCATCTCCGGGATCACCCAGACGAGCTGGACATAATCCGACAGCGCCCCGGTCCCGTGCTCCTTCCCGGCGATGCGCACGATGCGCCCGGTGGCCTCGCCTGGCTGTTCGAGGCCAAAGCCGGTGCCGATCTCAACCATGCCTTCGATCGACATCACCGTGGCGGCGGCGGCCCAGCCGCCGGGACCGTCCTTGCGCGCAAGCTCCTCGTAGGGACGCCCACGCAAGCCGTGGCCTGGCCCGAGCAACGACACGGCCTCGAGCAGATTGGTCTTGCCCGCGCCATTGTCGCCGACAAGCACCACCGGGCGCTCGTCCAGCTCGAGTGCCGCCCACTCGTAGTTGCGGAAATTGGTGAGTCTCAGTCCTTGCACGAAGACCCGCGCGGCTTCACCGCCTGAAACCTCGCCCATCGTTCCCTGAGCCGCTTGCTCGTGAATTCCGCTCAGAGCCGCCCTCATACCCGCATCGGCATGAGGACATAGAGAGCGGAGGCGTCCTTGCCGTCGCGGATCATGGTCGGGGAGCCTGGGTCGGCGAGCTGGAACTCGGCCGTGCCGCCCTCGAGCTGCCCCGAGATGTCGAGCAGATAGCGGGCATTGAAGCCGATCTCGAGCGGATCGAAACCGTATTCAACCGGGATTTCCTCGCTGGCGCTGCCACTGTCGGGATTGTTGACCGAGAGCACGAGCTTGCCGTCCTGGAGCGAGAGCTTTACCGCCCGGCCCTTGTCGCTCGACAGGGTGGAGACGCGGTCCACGGCCTGGGCGAAGGCCTGGTTGTCGACCTCCATGGTCTTGTCGTTGCCTTGCGGGATCACGCGCTCGTAATCGGGGAAGGTGCCGTCGATCAGCTTCGAGGTCAGCACCACGCGCGCCGTGGTGACGCGGATCTTGGCGGGCGACAGCTCGACGCGCACATCGCCGTCGTCGTCCTCGACCAGCTTGGCGAGCTCGGCCACGGTCTTGCGCGGCACGATCACGCCCGGCATGTCCTTCGCGCCCGGAGGCAACGGCAGCTCGACTTGCGCCAGACGGTGCCCGTCGGTGGCGACGGCCCTCAAGGTCGGCTTGCCCTCGCTCTCGGCGGCGTGGAGATAAATGCCGTTCAGATAATAGCGGGTCTCTTCGGTCGAAATGGCGAAGCGGGTCTTGTCGATCAGCCGCTTCAGCTCGGCCGCGGGCAGCGTGAAGGCATGCCCGAGATCGTCGATGCTCAGGCTCGGAAAGTCGTCGGCCGGCAGCGTTTGCAGCGAGAACCGGGCCGAACCGCAGGCGATGGTGAGGCGCCCCTGGTCGCCGTCGCGGGCAAGCTCGATATCGGTCCCGTCCGGCAGCTTGCGCACGATGTCGTGGAACATGTGCGCCGGCACCGTGGTGGCGCCTTCACCCTTGGCCCGGCACGGCACCGTCTCGACGATCTCCATATCGAGGTCGGTCGAGGTGAGCTTCAGCTCGTTGTTGCGCGTAGCGAGATGGACGTTGGACAAAATAGGGATGGTGTTGCGGCGCTCGACCACGCTCGCCACATGAGCGAGGGCCTTGGTAAGGCTCGGCTTATCGATGGTGAATTGCATGGGTTAGAGCACTACTCCAGCGCCCTCTGAGATGGTGCATGCACCCCGGCCCAAACCGCCAGAGGCTCCGGTGCAAACCCAGAAAAGGCGCGATGAAAACTTAAGAACTCCCGCCTGAACTTGACCCGATAGTGGCAAATTTGCAAGAGCGGGAGGGCCCCGGAAGGCCCTAAAACCCCTGGATTGCTACCCCCCTAATCGCGCAAAAGCCGCTTCAACAGCTCGATCTCCTCGCGCAGCTGATTGTCGTCGCTCATCAGCGACTCGATCTTGCGGATCGCGTGCAGCACCGTGGTGTGGTCGCGGTTGCCGAATCTGCGGCCGATCTCCGGCAGCGAGCGCGACGTCAGCAGCTTGGCGAGATACATGCCGATCTGGCGCGGCCTGACGATGGAGCGATTGCGCCGCCCCGACAACAGGTCGCCGCGATTGACCCCGTAATGCTTCGATACCGTGCGCAGGATGTCGTCGATGCGGACCCGTCTCGGTTCCGCCCCGCGCATCAGATCGCGCACGATCTGCTCGGCGATCTCGATCGTCACCTGCTCGTCGGTGAGCTGATAGCTGGCGCGCAGACGGTGGATCGCGCCTTCGAGCTCGCGGCCGCTCTCGGTCAGGCGTTCGGCCAGGAAGGCGAGCACCGTCTCCGAGATGGCAAGCCCTCTCGTCTCGGTGCAGGCCTCGGTCGCCCGCTTGTTCAGGATCTTGTGCCTGAGTTCGAAATCCATGGTCCCGATCTCGGCCACGAGACCGCCGCCCAGCCGCGAGCGCATGCGCATGTCGAGTTTGTCGAGCTGGGTCGGAGCGCGGTCGGCCGCGACCACGACCTGCCGCCCGCCATCGATCAGCGAGTTCAGCGTGTGACAGAACTCCTGCTGGATGGTCGGGCCTTGCAGGAATTCCATGTCGTCGATCAGAAGCACGTCGATCTTGCGTAGCTTCTCCTTGAAGGCGAGCGCATCGCGGGCGCGCAAGGCCTGCACGAAGCCGGACATGAAGCGCTCGGCCGTCAGATAGAGGACCTGGGCCTCCGGCTTCCGCTGCTTGATGTCCCATGAGATGGCGTGCAGCAGATGGGTCTTGCCCAAGCCAACGCTGCCATGAACGAATAGCGGATTGAACAGCTGCTGCGGCGTCGACAACGCGCCGGCGACCTCCTGGGCCGCGGCGTGAGCAAGCCGGTTCGAGGCGCCGACGAGAAAGGTGGCGAAAGACAGTCTCGGATCGAGGGGAGAGCCCTCGAACCCGCCATAGCCCGTGCGTAACGGCATGGGCAACGGCGCCATGTCCGCCGCCACGGGCGCGAGGCTCCGCTGCTGGCGCAGCGCTTCCTTCGGCGCCTCATTGGCGAAATGCGGCTGCCTGACCCTGAATTCGACGCGGTCGACGTCCGCCCATTCTGCCCGGAGCAGCTTGAGCACGAAGTCGTAATAATGCGATCTCAGCCAGTTGCGTAAGAAGCGTGTCGCCACCGTGAGGTGGACGCAGCCTTCATCGAACCGCTCAAGTTCGACCCCCCTAAACCAGCTGGCGAAGACGTCTTCGCCCAACTCCGCGCGTAGCCGGCTTTTGACCCGCCCCCAAGCTTCGCCTGGGACTGCGAATTGCTCTTGCTGTGCCACGGTTTTTGTTCCGCTCCATTGTTCTCGTTCGCGCCGTACGCACCGCACACCTCATACTTGAGCAGTCAACAAAATCGGACGCGGACAGTCGTGACCGTCCCACGGAAGGTCCTCCCAACCTAGCTTTGCAGCCAGGGAAGACCGGTAGCCTTCCACCCCCCAACGGTGCCACGGTGACGCAAATCGTCAAGCGATCCTTCGAAACCGCCGGCGACATTGTGACAACACCGATAGCCCGCTTCTGCCATTGCTCTGGCCGCAGCCAAGCTCCGGCTGCCTGAACGGCAGATAAAATAAAGATCGTCGTCCAACTGGACGTTCAGGGCTTTTAGTTCTCCGGCAAGGCGCTCGACAAAGCGGGGATCCACGCTCTGGTCGGGAAAGGTCTGCCACTCAACGAGGACAGCCCGTTTACCGATCGGACCGAGGTCTGGAATCCCGACATAGGTCCACTCCGCGCGAGTGCGCACGTCGACAAGCTGTGCGCCTGTTCCCGATGTCAGGCCCTGCCACGTCGTGGCGACGTCAACATCGTCGACGGCCCTAGCGGAACTCTGGTCGCCCAAGAGACACTTCCTCTCTCTTGCAAAAGCAATTGCCAAGCACAAATTGAATGATTGTCACTAAATCTGGTGGCTATGCGGCACCAGAACACAAAGCCACCCACAGGATACGCTTAATTGTCTACAACTTTCCCACAAGCCTCACAATGGAGACAAGACAAGTGTGCCCGGACTGCTGTCCGGTTGATGACGCTCAATTGTGAGGAGGGGAACTACCCCGTTCGGATGGTTGGACTATACACATGGTAAACGCGGTGAGCAAGCGAGCGGGTCAGGCGAATATCCACAGAATCCAACGTTGGCGGAGGATACGCAGCGTCCCCCAAGCCTCTGTCCCGCAAGGCTGAATCTTCGCCCCCGCAGCTCGCGCCGCCACGCGCGGCCCCGCGGCGCAAGCCTCGCCGAGATGGAAATTTTTCTGAAGGGGTGCAGCCTCTAAGCGCGGGGGCCTGCGTTTTGACGTCAACCGGTCGGAAATTATTCACCGAATTGACATGGGAGGGGGCGGATCGGTTACCGTTATTCGCGGCCCCCGTCACCAAACTGCAACAGTCGTGTTTTTTTGCTTTAGGCGCCCATGATGCTGATGCGCTTGGCCAGACGGGAGACCTTACGCGACGCCGTCCGGCGATGAAGGAGCCCTTGTTGTGCGGTCCGAACGAGGACGGGCTCGGCCGCCTTCAGCGCCGCCTGCGCGGCGGCCTTATCGCCGGAGGCGATCGCCTCCTCGACCTTGCGCGCCGAGCTGCGCATGCGGGTCCGCCGGCCCTTGTTGACTTCGGTGCGGCGGAGGGTTTGGCGGGCAGCCTTCTTTGCCGATCTGGTATTGGCCATGCGTCAGTTCCTAGACTTTGAGCTTCTTCGGCACCGGCCGGCCCCGGAAAGCGCGGAAGAATTGAGGATAACGAGCCCCGGTCTATAGCGAGGGCGCAATTGAGCGTCAACTGGCCGTGAACGGGCCGCTGGCCGCATGAGGTTGACAGCGGAAGCGCCGATGGCTCTTGTGGCGGCGCTTCGCCCGGGCGAGGCGAGTGGGAGGTAGAGCAAGAGTCCATGCGCATCCTAGTCACCGGCGCCGCCGGCTTCATCGGTTTTCATACGGCGACCCGGCTGCTCGATCGCGGCGATGAGGTGGTCGGGCTCGACAATCTCAGCCCCTATTACGATGTCGCGCTGAAAGAGGCGCGGCTGGCGCGGCTCAAGGGGCGGAACGGCTTCAGCTTCATCAAGGCGGATCTGGCCGAGCGGGAGGCCGTCGAGGCCGTCTTCGCCGAGGAGAAGCCCGACCGCGTCATCCATCTCGCCGCGCAAGCCGGCGTCCGCTACTCGCTCGAACACCCCCACGCTTATATCGACGCCAACATCACCGGCTTCCTGCATGTGCTCGAAGGCTGCCGCCACACGCGCGTCGAGCATCTGGTCTACGCCTCATCGAGCTCGGTCTATGGCGCCAACCGCAAGTTGCCCTTCAGCGTCAGCGATAATGTCGACCATCCCGTGAGCCTTTATGGCGCGACCAAGAAGGCGAACGAGCTGATGGCCCATTCCTACGCCCATCTCTTTGCCCTGCCGGTGACGGGCTTGCGCTTCTTCACCGTCTACGGCCCCTGGGGCCGGCCGGATATGTCGCTGTTTCAGTTCACGCGCAATATTTTCGAGGGGAAACCGATCCCGGTCTTCAACCACGGACACCATTCGCGCGACTTCACCTATATCGACGACGTGGTGGAAGGCGTGGTGCGGACCCTGGATACGATCGCGACCCCCGATCCCGATTGGCGCGCCGAGGACCCCGACCCGGCCACGTCGTCGGCGCCCTATCGCCTCTATAATATCGGCAACAACAATCCGGTGGCGCTGCTCGACTATATCGCTGTGATCGAGGCGGCCGTGGGCCGCAAGGCCGAGCTCGAAATGCTGCCGGCTCAAGCCGGCGACGTGCCGGAGACCTATGCCGATGTCGAGGCGCTGAAAGCCGCCGTCGGCTTCGAGCCCTCGACCCCGATCAAGGAGGGGGTGGAGCGTTTCGTCGCCTGGTACCGTGAGTTTTACGGGGCCTAAAGGCCCTAGCCCCGGACGATCTCGCTCCACAGCTTGATGTCGGGCGGCTCGGCCAGGAGCTCCGGCGCCTTCGCCCGAAACCCGTCGATATGGGGCGAGGCGAGATGGGCGTCGAGGTCTGCCTTGCTCTCCCAATTCTCCAGGAACACGAGAACTCCCGGTTGATCCGGCGATTCGTGCAAATCGTAGTTGATGCAGCCCTTCTCGGCGCGGGTGGGCGCACAGACCGCGAGCAAGGCGTCGCGCAACGCGCCCTCCTTGCCGGGCTTCGCCCGGTGATAGGCGATCACGGTGACTTTCCCCTGCATCAGGCTCTCCTCCGGCGGTTGTTGGCCGCGGAGCATACACGCTCTCGGTCGAGGGCGGCAGATTCGAGTTAGGCGCTAGCGGTTGGTGAAGACCGGCTTCCGTTTCTCGATGAAGGCCGCCATCCCCTCCTTCTGATCTTCGGTCGCGAACAGCGAATAGAACTGGCCGCGCTCGAAGCGCGTGCCTTCGGCCAGCGTGGTGGCAAAGCCGCGATTGATCGCCTCCTTGATCATCATCACCGCGTGTTGCGACAGGCTGGCAATCTTGTTCGCCATTCTCATCGCCTCGTCCATCAGCTCCGCCGCCGGCACGATGCGGCTGACCAGGCCCGAGCGCTCGGCTTCCTCGGCGTCCATGCGGCGGCCGGTCAAGCAAAGCTCCATGGCCTTGGCCTTGCCCACGGCGCGGGTGAGCCGCTGCGTGCCGCCCGCGCCCGGCATGATGCCGAGATTGATCTCGGGCTGGCCGAAGGAGGCGTTGTCGGCGGCGAGGATGATGTCGCAAGACATGGCGAGCTCGCAGCCGCCGCCAAGCGCATAGCCCGCGACCGCGGCGATGATCGGCTTGCGGCAATGGCTGATGCGGTCGAACGGCGCGATGAAGTCGCTGCCATAGGCCTCGACGAAGGTCTTTTTGTGCATCTCCTTGATGTCGACGCCGGCGGCAAAGGCCTTCTCGTCTCCGGTGATGACGATGCAGCCGACCTGCGGATCTGCCTCGAATTTGTCCAGCGCCCGGTTGAGCTCGCTGATGAGGAGTGTGTTGAGGGCGTTCAGCGCATGCGGGCGGTTGAGGGTGATGAGCCCCACCTTGCCCTTGGTGGTGGCGACGATCGTCTCGTAGGTTGGCGCGGCGGGCAGTTCTTGTTCCCTGCTGAGTTCATTGGCAAGCATGACGGTCGGGTTCCCCTTAGCGTTGACAGTTTGAACAATAGAAGGTCGAGCGGCCGCTCTGGACGATGCGGCGGACGATGCCGCGGCAGCCTTTGCTTCGACAGGGTTTTTCCTCCCGCCTGTACACTCTGAACGAATATTGGAAGCGACCGCGCCTGCCATCGGTGCGGGCGTAGTCGCGCAACGACGAGCCGCCGGCTCCGAGCGCCTGCTGGAGCACGGTCTTGATGCTTTCGACCAGGGCTTCCGTCTCCTTCGTCGGCTTGCCGGTCTCGGTGGCGAGCGTCCCGGCCTTGCGCACTGGCGAAATCCTGGCGCGGAACAGCGCTTCGCAGACATAGATGTTGCCGAGCCCGGCGATCAGCCTCTGATCGAGGAGGGCCGCCTTGATCGAGGCGGTCTTGCCCTTCAGCCGGAGGGCGAGCCATTCGGGCGTGAGGTCTTCGCTTAAGGGCTCGACGCCGAGCCTCTTGAACAGAGCATGGTTTTCAAGCTCAGCCCCCGGAATCAGATCCATGAAGCCGAAGCGGCGCGTGTCGCTGTAGCGCACCGCCGCCCCATCGGCGAAATGGAACACGATGTGCTCATGCTTCGGGATGCGCCGCTTGGGCTTGGCGACATCGTCCGGTTTGACGGCCGCGCCATTGGGTTTGGCGATGCGGAAGCGGCCGGTCATGCCGAGATGCATGACCAGCACCACGCCATCGTCGAGCCGCGCCAGGAGATATTTGGCGCGCCGGTCGAGCCCGTCGATGGTCCGTCCTTCCAGCCTTTGGGCGAAGCGCTGCGGCAGCGGGAAGCGCAAATCCTTGCGCCGCTGCTCCACGCATCTGAAGCTGTTGCCGACAATCACGGGCGCCAGGCCAAGTCTTACGGTCTCGACTTCGGGCAGTTCGGGCATCGACCTATCGCACTGCAAAATGATTTAGTTGCGCCGCAACAATAGCTTGATTTCAGGGCTTGCGCTATTGTCCCGCGCATGGTCACCAACCCGAGCAACGGCGAAAACGAGGAGAGTGAGGCGAGTTTCGGCTTCGCCTCCGTGTCTGCGCCGGCAAAACAGGGGCTGGTGAATGAGGTTTTTGCCCGCGTGGCGCGGCGCTACGACCTCATGAACGATCTGATGTCCGGCGGCCTCCACCGGCTGTGGAAGGACGACCTCATCACCTGGCTGGCGCCGCCCAAGGGGCGCCAATCCTATGCCTTGCTTGACGTTGCCGGCGGCACCGGCGACATCGCCTCGCGCTTCCTGCAAGCCTCGGGCGACGGCTCCCGCGCCGTCATCTGCGACATCAGCGCCGAAATGATGGAGGCCGGGCGGGTGCGGTCGGGTGAGGGGGAACGGCTCACCTTCGTGCGCGGCAACGCCGAATTGCTGCCCTTCGCCTCCAACAGCTTCGACGCCTATACCATCGCCTTCGGCATGCGCAATCTCACCCATATGGCGGCGGCGCTGAGCGAGGCCTTCAGGGTGCTGAAGCCTGGCGGGCGCTTTCTCTGCCTCGAATTCTCCGCGGTCGAGACGCCGCTCCTCGACACGCTTTATGACGCCTATTCCATGAATGCGATTCCGGCGCTCGGCGCCCTTGTCGCGGGCGACGCGGACTCCTATCGCTATCTGGTGGAGAGTATTCGCCGCTTCCCCGATCAGAAATCCTTCATGGGAATGATCGAGAATGCGGGGCTGGAGCAGGTGCGCTACCGCAATCTCACCGGAGGAATCGCCGCCATCCACTCAGGCTGGCGGCTTTGAGGCCATGAACGCGATCACGAATATGGCAAGGCTGACGCGTGCCGGCGCAATCATCGCCTGGTCCGGCGCGCGCGTGTTCCCGGACGAGGTGCGCTTGCCGCCGCCGCTGGCTCTGTTCGGCCGCATGACCGCGCCGCTCAGGCGCAGGGCCAATGGCGCGGCTGCCGGTACCGCCAACGAGGCGCTGCTCTCCACCGCGCTCACCTCGCTCGGGCCGTCCTACATCAAGCTTGGTCAGTTCCTGGCGACCCGGGACGACATCATCGGGCGCGAGCTGGCCCGCGACCTCTCCACCCTGCAGGACCGCCTGCCACCGTTTTCGCAGGAGGAGGCAGTGAAAGCGGTCGAGGCGGCGTTGGAAACCCCCATCGGGACATTGTTCGCCGAATTCGGTCCACCCGTTGCGGCGGCCTCGATCGCGCAGGTGCATAAGGCCACGGTGCGCGAGCCTGACGGCACGCTCAAACCCGTCGCCGTCAAGGTGCTCCGCCCCGGCATCGAGCAGCGCTTCAACCAGGATCTCGACACTTATTTCTTCGCCGCGAAGATGATCGAGCGGCTGCACCCGCCCTCGCGCCGGCTTCGCCCCAAGGCGGTGGTCGATACGCTGGCGCGGTCCGTCGCCATCGAGATGGATTTGCGCATGGAGGCCGCCGCCATCTCCGAGCTGGCCGAGAATTCCAAGCACGACGAAGGCTTTCGCGTGCCGGGGGTGGATTGGAGCCGCAGCGCCCGCCGCGTGCTGACGCTGGAATGGATCGACGGCACCCAGATCTCCGATCATGCCGCGCTCAGCGCGCAAGGCCACGATCTGAAGGCGCTCGGCGCGCGGTTGATGCAGACCTTCCTCCGCCACGCCATGCGCGACGGCTTCTTCCACGCCGACATGCATCCCGGCAATCTATTCATCGACAAAGAGGGCCGCATCGTCGCCGTCGATTTCGGCATCATGGGGCGGCTCGGGATGAAGGAGCGGCGCTTCCTGGCCGAGATCCTGCACGGCTTCATCACCCGGAACTACCGCCGCGTGGCGGAGGTGCATTTCGAGGCTGGCTATGTGCCGCGCCGGCACTCGGTCGACATGTTCGCGCAGGCGCTCCGCGCCATCGGCGAGCCAATCATGGACCGGCCGGCGAACGAGATTTCGATGGCGCAGCTTCTGGGCCAGCTGTTCCAATATACCGAAGTGTTCGACATGGAGACGCGGCCCGAACTGCTCCTGTTGCAGAAAACCATGGTCGTGGTCGAGGGCGTTGGCCGCGGCCTCGATCCCGGGCTGAACATATGGGTGGTGGCGGAGCCGGTAGTGAAGGCCTGGCTTCAGACCCAATTCGGGGCGGAAGCACAATTCGAGGCTGCGGCCGAAGGCGCCGTCTCGGTCGGAAAATTCATGGGCGACGTGCCGAAACTGTTGATCCAGGCCGAGCGCACGGCGGAGGCCTTTTCGGCCATGGCCGAGGAGGGCGTGCGCCTCGACGATCATTCGGTCGAGCGTCTGGCCGAGGCGCAAGGCCGGCAAAACCGCATGAGCCGCATCGGCATTTGGGTCGGCGCCATCGCGCTTGCGGTTATCGCGCTGGCGCTGTTGTTTTGAAATATTGGTGCAATGGCCCTATTTCTTATCCTTGCCGGGCTTGACCCGGCTGAGTGAGGCGAAGAGAGACGACACGTGCAAGGCAAGCGCATCCTCTTGATCGTCGGCGGTGGCATCGCCGCCTATAAGAGCCTCGAGCTCGTCCGCCGCTTGCGAGAGCGCGGCGCCAGCGTGCGCGCGATCCTGACCAAGGGTGGGGCGGAGTTCGTGACCTCGCTGTCGCTCTCGGTGCTCACCGAGGAGAAGGCGTTCACCGATCTGTTCGACCTCAAGGACGAGGCCGAGATCGGACATATCAGGCTGTCGCGCGAGGCCGACCTCATCGTCGTGGCGCCGGCGACTGCCGACCTCATGGCCAAGATGGCGCATGGCTTGGCCTCCGATCTCGCCACCGCCGTGCTGCTCGCCGCCGACAAGAAGGCGCTGGTGGCCCCGGCGATGAATGTCCGCATGTGGCAGCACCCGGCCACGCGCAGGAACATCGCCACGCTGCGGGACGACGGCATCGTCTTTGTCGGCCCCAATGAAGGCGACATGGCTTGCGGCGAATATGGCCCGGGCCGCATGGCGGAACCGGCCGAGATCGTGCAAGCGATCGAGCGGCTGCTGCCGGTGAAACTTACGGGGCCGCTCTCGGGCCGCCGCGTGCTGATCACCTCCGGCCCGACGCATGAGCCGCTCGACCCTGTCCGCTACCTCGCCAACCGCTCGTCCGGAAAGCAGGGCCATGCGCTCGCCCTTGCGGCAACTGCCCTCGGCGCCGAGGTGACGCTGGTGACAGGCCCCGTCGTGCTTGCCGACCCCGAAGGCGTGCATGTGATCAAGGTCGAGACGGCGCGGCAGATGTTGGAGGCGGTTTTGGCCGCGCTCCCCGCCGACATCGCCATTTGCGCCGCCGCGGTCGCCGATTGGCGTGCGGGGGAGGAATCCCGGCAAAAGCTCAAAAAGATCGGCGGCGAAACCTCGCTGACGCTGACGCAAAACCCGGACATTCTCGCGAGCATCGCCAAGCTTGGTCCGAAGCGGCCACCTCTCGTCATCGGCTTTGCCGCCGAGACCGAAAATGTTCTGGCGCATGCGGCGGCCAAGCGCCGGGCCAAGGGTGCGGACTGGATCGTGGCCAATGACGTCTCGCCCGGGACCGGGGTCATGGGCAGGGATGACACGCGCGTCCATCTGATCACGGCCGAGGGCGCCGAGGACTGGCCGGCCATGAGCAAACAGGAAGCGGCGCGGCGCCTGCTTGAGCGCGCGGCCGAACTGCTGTCGGGCCTGCGTTTGGCGGCCGAATGATCGCGGCTGCGCCGCGCGGGCCGGGCGTGACCTTGCGCTTCTTGCGCCTTCCCCATGGCGAGGGGCTTCCGCTTCCGGCCTATCACTCGGAGCACGCGGCAGGCCTCGATATCGTCGCCGCCTTGGCCGCGGACGAGCCGCTCGAGCTTGGGCCTGGCGCGAGGGCGCTGGTGCCGGCCGGCTTCGCCATCGAGCTGCCGGCGGGCTATGAGGCTCAACTTCGCCCGCGTTCGGGACTCGCGCTCAAATCCGGCGTGACCTTGCTCAACAGCCCCGGCACCATCGATTCCGACTACCGTGGCGAGGTCAAAATCCTGCTTGTCAATCTCGGCGCCGAGTCGGTCACGCTGCGGCGCGGCGACCGCATCGCCCAGCTCGTGGTGGCGCGGGTCGAGCATGTCAGGATCGAGCTGGCCCAGGAGCTGCGGACCACGTCGCGCGGCGACGGCGGCTTCGGCTCCACCGGCTGATCGCGAGGCGACGCCGCTTGCTCCATCCCTCCCCTTGACGGGGAGGGTAGCTCGACACGGACTTTTCCGTGGCGAGCTGGGTGGGGTGACTGGCTCCGTGCCGCGAATACCCCCACCCGACGCGTAAGGACGCGCCGACCTCCCCACGAGGGGGAGGTATGCACCCGTGGTATCGGTAAGGCGGCCTTGCTGGCAGCGCCGGTCCGGATGGCATAGATATGGCATCATGCTCAAGCCCGACGAGATCGAGCGCTACAAGCGCCAGCTGGTGCTGAAGGAGATCGGCGGCGAGGGGCAGCAGCGCCTGAAGGCCGCCAAGGTGCTGGTGGTGGGCGCCGGCGGCCTCGGCTCGCCCCTCCTGATCTATCTCGCCGCCGCCGGCATCGGCCAGATCGGTATCATCGACGACGACAGGGTCAGCCTCGACAATCTCCAACGTCAGATCGCCCATGACACGGCAAGCGTCGGCGCCTACAAGACGCGAAGCGCGGCGAAGACCATCGAGCGCCTGAACCCGCATGTCGAGACGCGGCTCTACTCGACGCGGCTTCAGGCCGAGAATGCGCTCAACATCATCGCCCAATACGACATCGTCGCCGACGGCTCGGACAATTTCGCCACGCGTTATCTCGTCAACGACGCCTGTTATTTCGCCAAGCGTCCGCTGGTCTCGGCGGCGGTGGGACCGTTCGACGGCACTCTCACCAGCTTTCGCGCCTTCGAGCGCGACGCCGACGGCAACCCCCGGCCGAATTACCGCTGCCTGTTCCCCGAGCCGCCGCCTGCGGGGACCGTTGCGCCTTGCTCCGAGGCCGGCATCCTCGGCGCCGTGGCCGGCGTGATGGGGACCCTGCAAGCGATCGAAGTGGTGAAGGAGCTGCTTGCCCTTGGCAACAGTCTGGTCGGGCGGCTCCTGCTCTACGACGCGCTTCAGACCCGTTTCGCCACCTTCGACTATGGCTGGGATCCGGAGAACCCGCTCAACGGCAAGACCCCGCGCTTCCACGATTTGTCGCATCACCGCGGGGCCCTGGCCGATGCCGGCGGCTGAGACCATCGCCACGCGCTGTTGCATCGCCGGAGGCGGTCCCGCCGGCATGATGCTGGGCTATCTGCTGGCTCGCGCCGGGGTCGACGTGCTGGTGCTCGAGAAGCACGCCGATTTCCTCCGCGACTTCCGCGGCGACACCATCCATCCCTCTACGCTCGAAATCATGGGCGAGCTGGGACTACTCGACGCGTTCCTAACCAGGCCGCATCAGGAGGTGCGGCAGCTCGCCGCCCAGATCGGTGAGGAGCGCATGACGCTCGCCGATTTCACTCATCTGCCGACGCGCTGCCGCTTCGTCGCCTTCATGCCCCAATGGGACTTTCTCGACTTCCTCGCCGAGCAGGCCAAGCGCTACCCGAGCTTCAGCCTCAAAATGCAGGCCGAAATCACCGGTCTGCTCAAGGACGGTGACAGGGTGACGGGGCTGAGGGCGAAGACGCCGGAGGGGTCGCTGGAGGTGCATGCCGACCTCGTCGTCGGCGCCGATGGCCGCCATTCGGTGGTGCGCGATCTCGCCGGCCTCGAGGTCGAGGATTTGGGCGCGCCGATGGACGTGCTGTGGCTCCGTCTCTCCAAGCGCCCCGACGATGGCACCCAGACCCTCGGCCGCATCGAAGCCGGAAGGTTCTTCATCATGCTCGACCGCGGCGACTATTGGCAATGCGCCTTCGTCATTCCCAAGGGCGGATATGAGGAGCTGCGGCGCCGCGGGCTCGAGGCCTTCCGTGACGAGATCGCCAAGCTCAATCCGGCTCTCGCCAACCGCATGCAGGAGATCGCCAGCTGGGACGACGTGAAGCTGCTTACCGTGCGGGTCGACCGGTTGAAGCGCTGGTACGCGCCGGGCGTGCTCTGCATCGGCGACGCCGCTCACGCCATGTCTCCGGTCGGCGGCGTCGGCATCAATCTCGCCGTTCAGGATGCGGTGGCCGCGGCCAATATCCTCGCGCGTCCGCTTCGGCAAGGCGCGGTATCGGTCGCGCTTCTGCGCCAGGTGCAGGAGCGGCGGCAATTGCCGGCGCGCCTGACGCAGGCGCTCCAGGTCTTCATCCAGAAGCGCGTCATCAGCGCGGTGCTTTCCCTGCGCACGAGGCCACGCGCGCCATTGGTGGCGAAGCTGCTTAACCGCTTGCCCTGGCTGCGGCGTATCCCGGCACGTGTTGTCGGCATGGGCTTCCGCCCCGAGCATGTCGAAAGCCCGGAGCTTCCACCTCGACGTTCGCACGAACGGTGATAGCGCTATCCCTCCCCCTTTCAGGGGGAGGTCGGCTCGCAGCGCGAGCCGGGTGGGGGTCGTGTCTCGAGGGTGTCACCCCCACCCCGACCCTCCCCCTTTCAGGGGGAGGGAGAAACGCTAGAACATCGCGGGATGGACGCGATCCGGTGGCGAATGGCCGTCGAGGAAGGTCTTGATGTTGATGATGACCTTCTCGCCCATATCGATGCGGCCCTCGAGCGTGGCCGAGCCCATATGGGGCAGGACCACGACCTTCTCGCTTTTGAGAAGTTTAGGGTTCACCGCGGGCTCGTTCTCAAATACGTCGAGGCCCGCGCCGCCGAGCTCGTCATTCTCGATCATGCGCGCCAGCGCGTTCTCGTCGATCACCTCGCCGCGCGCGGTATTGACGATATAGGCCGTGGGCTTCATCAGCGCGAGCCGCCGGGCCGACAGGAGATGGTAGGTCGCCGGCGTATGCGGGCAGTTGATCGAGATGATGTCCATGCGGGCGAGCATCTGGTCGAGGCTGTCCCAATAGGTTGCCTCGAGCGCCTTCTCGACGTCGGGCGCCACGCGCCGGCGATTATGGTAGTGAACCTGCAAGCCGAAGGCCCGCGCCCGCTTGGCCACGGCCTGGCCGATGCGGCCCATGCCGACGATGCCGAGCCGCTTGCCGAAGATGCGGTGACCCAGCATCCAGGTTGGAGACCAGCCTTGCCATTCGTTGTCGCCGACCTTCAGGATGCGGGCGCCCTCGGCCAGCCGCCGGGGCACGGCGAGAATCAGCGCCATGGTCATGTCGGCGGTGTCCTCCGTCAGCACGCCCGGCGTGTTAGTAACGAGGATGCTGCGGTTCCGCGCGGTTTCGAGGTCGATATTGTCGACACCGGTGCCGAACTGGGCGATCAATTTCAGTTGCGGGCCCGCCTGGCTCAATATCGCCCGATCGATGCGGTCCGTCACCGTGGGGACGAGAACATCGGCGGTCTTCACCGCACGGATCAACTCGTCCTTGGAGAAAGGCTTGTCGTCGAGATTGAGCTGTGCGTCGAACAGCTCGCGCAGGCGGGTTTCCACCACCTCCGGCAGCTTACGTGTGACAATAATGTGCGGTCGTTCAGAAGCCATAGTTCTTCCCGTTAGGATGTGCGTGGGGTAGGAGCTTACCCCACGGTAAAAATAATGGCGCCGTGAAAGCGGCGCGAGCGAGCCTTCTCTAACAGAAGCAGCCCCTACAGATAAGCGTCATCTTGGCGCGAGGCCATGGTCCGTTCACTTTTCTGCCCCATCACAGGTGAGAGCGATTCGCGAGGGAGACTGCGCTCCCGGCGTGGCTCGGGACTTTCGGGCATCAACAGCGGGGCCGAAGCATTGGGGAATCGATATCGGATCGGCGTGGCGATCAAGATCGCCGCTGTCCTTGTCTTGCTCGCGGGCGTTGAGGTCCGCGCCGCCGGCGATGACGGAGCCGCGCCCGCGGCAAACGGCCAAACCCGGCTGCCGGTGCCCCGCTTCGTCAGCTTGAAGTCGGACCGGGTGAATGTGCGGCGAGGCCCAAGCTCAGACCAGGCCATTGTCTGGGTGTTCAGCCGCGCGGGGCTTCCAGTCGAGATCATCGCCGAGTCGGACAATTGGCGGCGGGTCCGCGACAGCGAGGGGGCCGATGGCTGGGTGTTCCACAGCCTGCTCAGCGGTAGGCGCACGGTCCTGGTCGCTCCCTGGACCAAGACTGGAGAAAGCGTGCCCCTGTTCTCCAGGAAATCGACCGGCGCCACCACCGTCGCCGCGCTTGCGCCGAGCGTCCTCGGCAACGTTCTCTCCTGTGATGGGGAATGGTGCGAGCTGTCGATCGACAGTTATTCCGGCTTCGTACAGCAAGACAAGCTGTGGGGCGTCTATCGCGGCGAGGTGATCAAATAGGTGTGCGGCTTAGCGCTTACGGTCGTCGACGAGGCGCACGAGCACGTCGATGCGCGAGATCGTCATGCCGTCCGGCGCCGCGGGCAGGCCTTCGACCCGAATGGCGGAGGTGTCCATATCCATGAGCTGGCCCGACTGCTCGCAGAAGAAATGGTAGTGGTTCGACGTGTTGGTGTCGAAATAGGTCTTGGCGCCTTCGACCGCGACTTCCCGCAACAGACCCGCTTCGGTGAATTGGTGCAGCGTGTTGTAGACCGTGGCGAGCGAAACCGGGACCCTTCGGTGCTGTGCCTCTTCGTGCAACAGCTCGGCCGTGACGTGCCGGTCGCCCGTCTCGAATAGGAGGCGCGCGAGCGCAACCCGCTGACGCGTGGGGCGCAAGCCCGCGTCGCGCAGACGCTCGTGAATGGTCAAATCGGTGGCCGAACCTGTCATCGCCACAACAATATATGGGGAAGCGGCCCTCGCTGCAACGCCAGGACGAGAACTAGCGCCTAAGCGCCAGTTCAGCCATATGCAGGAGGTGGGCAGGCTTTTGATAGGGCCTCGACTGTGTTAGGAAACGGCCGGTCTTTGGGGGAGGGGTTAGATCCCGCGTAAGGAAGGGTAAGAATGGCAGAGCGGCGCGACCGGTTCGAATATGAGGATTTGCTTGCCTGCGCGCGTGGCGAGCTGTTTGGGCCCGGCAACGCGCAGTTGCCCCTGCCGCCCATGCTGATGTTCGACCGCATCTCCGAGGTCAAGGAGGAGGGCGGCGAGCATGGCTACGGGCGCATCGTGGCCGAGCTCGATTTGAAGCCGGACCTCTGGTTTTTCCCGTGCCACTTCAAGGGAGACCCGGTGATGCCCGGATGCCTTGGGCTCGATGCCCTGTGGCAGCTTTTGGGGTTCTTTCTCGGCTGGCTTGGTGCTCCAGGCCAGGGGCGCGCGCTCAGTGTGGGCGAGGTCAAGTTCTCCGGCATGGTCTTGCCGACCATGCGCAAGCTGGAATATGTGGTCGAGCTCAAGCGGGTGATCCGGCGGAAATTCACGCTCGGCACCGGCGATGGCTGGCTAAAGGCCGATGGCGATACGATCTATACGGCCAAGGATCTGCGGGTTGGCCTGTTCCAGGCGGGCGAAGCCGCTGCCGCCGGCGCCTGAACAGAACCTGTGCGCCCTGTGACATTCGGACCGGGACTCTTAAGGACTGACCCATGAGACGAGTGGTCGTGACCGGCATGGGCATTGTGTCCTCCATTGGCAATAACGCCCAGGAGGTGCTGGCCTCGCTGCGCGAAGCCAGATCCGGCATCGTCAAGGCCGACATCTACGCCGAGCTCGGATTTCGCTGCCAGGTTCATGGCGCGCCGAAGCTCGATTGGGAACAGATGATCGACCGCAAGGTCCGCCGTTTCATGGGCGCGGGGGCCGCGTGGAATTATCTCGCCATGGAGCAGGCGATCCGCGACGCGGGTCTCGAACAGAGCGACGTTTCCAATGAGCGGACGGGATTGATCATGGGCTCGGGCGGCCCCTCGACCCGCGCCATCGTCCAGGCGGCCGACACCACCCGCGAGAAAGGGCCCAAGAAGGTGGGCCCGTTCGAGGTGCCGAAGGCGATGTCCTCGACCAATTCGGCGACGCTCTCCACCCCCTATCACATCAAAGGCGCGAGCTATTCGATCTCGTCGGCCTGCTCCACCTCCGCCCATTGCATCGGCAATGGCGGCGAGATGATCCAATGGGGCAAGCAGGACATTGTCTTTGCCGGCGGCGGCGAGGAACTCGACTGGACCCTGTCGGTCCTATTCGACGCCATGAACGCCATGTCGTCCGACTTCAACGACCGGCCTGAAGTGGCGAGCCGCGCCTATGACGTCGATCGCGACGGCTTTGTCATCGCCGGAGGGGCTGGCGTCGTCGTGCTCGAGGAGCTGGAACATGCCAAGGCGCGAGGGGCCCGCATTTATGGCGAGCTCGTGGGCTATGGCGCCACGTCCGACGGCTATGACATGGTGCAGCCTTCGGGTGAGGGGGCGGATCGCTGCATGCGCATGGCCATGGCCACGCTCGATGGCGGCGGCGTCGACTACATCAATCCCCACGCCACCTCCACCCCGATCGGCGATTTGAAGGAGATCGAGGCGATCCGCGCGGTCTTCGGTGACAAATCGCCCCCGATCAGCGCCACGAAATCGCTCACCGGCCATTCCTTGGGTGCGGCCGGGGTGCAAGAGGCAATCTACTCGCTGTTGATGATGAATAACGGCTTCATCTGCGAGTCCGCCAATATCGAGACTCTCGATCCTGCCTTCGCCGACATGCCGATCGTGCGCAAGCGCCAGGACAACGTCGATATTAACTGCGTTATGTCCAATAGCTTCGGTTTCGGTGGCACCAACGCGACCCTCGTGTTTCGACGGTATGACGGCTAAACCCAAGGCCCCCATTCACCCCAAAGCAGAGCAAATGCCATGACAACAAGAAAAGATATCGCCGAGCCCGGGCCCCTGATGGCCGGGAAGAGGGGGCTTGTGATGGGTGTCGCCAACGACCGCTCGATCGCCTGGGGCATCGCGCGCGTGCTCCATGGCCAGGGGGCCGAGCTTGCCTTCAGCTATCAGGGCGGGGCCTTCGGCCGCCGCGCCGTGCCGCTGGCCGAATCCATCGGCGCGCCAATCATCGAGCAGGTCGATGTTGAGGATCTGGATAGCGTCAAACATATCTTCCAGGTGATTGGCAAAAAGTGGGGCTCGCTCGATTTTGTCGTGCACGCGCTCGCCTTTTCCGATCGCAACGAGCTGAGGGGTCGCTATTGCGACACCACGCGCAAGAATTTCGAGCACACCATGGTGATCTCGTGCTTCTCCTTCACTGAGATTTCAAAGCTCGCCGCCGACCTGATGCCGCAGGGCGGCTCGTTGCTGACGCTGACCTATGGCGGCGCGACGCGGGTCGTTCCCTGCTACAACGTCATGGGCGTGGCCAAGGCCGCGCTCGAGACGAGCGTGCGCTACCTTGCCTCCGATTTCGGGCCGCAAGGGATCAGGGTCAATGCATTGTCGGCCGGACCGATGCGCACGCTTGCAGGCGCGGGCATCTCCGACGCGCGGACCTTGTTCCATTTCCAGCAGCGTCACGCGCCCATGCATCGCTCGCCGACCCTCGACGAGGTTGGCGGCGCCGCGCTCTATCTGCTCTCGGATCTGTCGGGAGCGGTGACGGGTGAAATTCATTTCGTCGATTGCGGCTACAGCACCATTTCCATGCCGAACTTGACCGCGTTGAAGGCCATGGAGGGCGACAAGGAGCCAGCGCCGCCGGTCGAGAAGCCGCCGCGCGAAGTTGCGCAGTAAGTTCAGTCGAACAGCGAAGGACGTATGTCGATGGCTCAGCTAGTTGTACTTGTGTGTCTCCTTGCCACGCCGGAACAGTGCACCGAGAAGCCGGTCCCCGGAGCAACCGCGTCCGACGTGGTCACTTGCATCAAGGCTGCCGGCGACAAGGCCATTGAATGGCAGAAGAGCAACAGCGAATATTTTGTCATCGGCTGGCGCTGCGAGAAGCAATAGCGCCACAAAGCGAAAGAGGCGCCACGAGGGCGCCTCTCAGAGAGTTCACGCAAAGCCCCGGAGCGAGATCTAGCTCGCTTCGGCCTTTTGCAGCTCCTGGCCAGTCGCCTGGTCGACCACCTTCATCGACAGCTTGACCTTGCCGCGGTCGTCGAAGCCGAGCAGCTTGACCCAGACCATGTCGCCTTCCTTGACCACGTCGGTGACGGCGTTTGGCCGGCCTTCGCCAAGCTGGGAGATGTGCACGAGCCCATCCTTGGGGCCGAAGAAGTTCACGAAGGCGCCGAACTCCATCACCTTGACCACCTTGCCCTGATAGATCTCGCCCACCTCAGGCTCGGAGGTGATCGACTTGATGCGGGTGATCGCGGCCCGGATCGATTCGGCGTTGGCCGAGGCGATCTTGACCGTGCCGTCGTCGGAGATGTCGATCTTGGCGCCGGATTCCGCCACGATCTCGCGGATCACCGAACCGCCCGAACCGATCACCTCCCTGATCTTGTCGACCGGGATGTGGATCGTCTCGATGCGCGGAGCGTGTTCGCCAAGCTCCGGCCGCGCCCCGGTCAGCGCCTTGTTCATTTCGCTGAGAATATGAATGCGGCCATCACGCGCCTGATCCAGCGCGACCTTCATGATCTCCTCGGTGATGCCGGTGATCTTGATGTCCATCTGCAGCGAGGTGACGCCGTCGGACGTGCCGGCAACCTTGAAGTCCATGTCGCCGAGATGGTCTTCGTCGCCAAGGATGTCGGACAGAACGGCGAAATCCGCCGCATCCTTGATCAGCCCCATGGCGATACCGGCAACCGGCCGGCTCAAGGGAATGCCCGCATCCATCATGGCGAGCGAGGATCCGCACACCGTGGCCATGGAGGACGAGCCGTTCGACTCGGTGATCTCCGAAACCACGCGGATGGTGTAGGGGAAGCTATCGCGATCCGGCAGCACCGGGTGAATTGCTCGCCAGGCGAGCTTGCCGTGACCGATCTCGCGGCGTCCAGGACCGGTCATGCGGCCGACTTCACCGACCGAATAGGGCGGGAAGTTGTAATGCAGCATGAAGGTTTCCTTGTAGGTGCCCTCGAGCGCGTCGACATATTGCTCGTCCTCGCCGGTGCCGAGCGTGGCCACCACCAGCGCCTGCGTTTCGCCGCGGGTGAACAGCGCGCTGCCATGCGTCCGGGGCAGGATGCCGACCTCGCACACGATCGGCCTGACGGTCGAGAGGTCGCGGCCGTCGATACGCTTGGATGTGGCGAGAATGCCGGAGCGGACCACGTCCTTCTCCACCGCCTTGAAGGCGGCCGACACACGTGAGGCCAAACCGCTGTCATCGTCGGCGGGTACCAGCGTCTCCAGCACCTTCAGCTTGACCGCGCTTACGCCATCGCGGCGCTCATGCTTGGCCGCGATCTTGTAGGTCTCGCGCAGATCGGCTTCCGCCAATTCGCGCACTTTGCCCGCAAGCTCCTCGCCGCTCGTGTCGCTCTTCAGCTCCCACGGCTCCTTGGCCGCGCGCTCGGCCAGCTTGACGATGGCGTCGAGCACCGGCTGGAAGTGCTTCTGCCCGTACATCACCGCGCCAAGCATGATGTCCTCAGGCAGCTCTTTCGCCTCGGATTCCACCATCAGCACCGCATCGGCGGTGCCGGCCACGATGAGGTCGAGCGAGCTCTCGCGCATTTCGTCGATCATCGGGTTGAGCACATATTCGCCTGCGATATAGCCGACCCGCGCGGCGCAGATTGGCCCCAGGAAGGGGATGCCGGAAAGGGTCAGCGCGGCGGAAGCCGCAATCAGCCCCACGACGTCGGGGTCGTTTTCCATGTCATGGGAGAGCACGGTGCAGACCACCTGCGTCTCGTTCTTGAAGCCGCTGGCGAAGAGCGGCCGGATCGGACGGTCGATCAGCCGCGAGGTGAGCGTGTCCTTCTCCGTGGGGCGACCCTCGCGCTTGAAATAGCCGCCGGGGATCTTGCCCGCGGCGAAGGTCTTCTCCTGGTAGTTCACCGTCAGCGGGAAAAAGTCGATACCGACTCTCGGCTCCTTGGCGGCGGTGGCGGTGGCGAGCACGGTGGTGCCGCCATATTGGGCGAGAACGGCGCCGTCCGCTTGGCGGGCGATGCGGCCGGTCTCGAGTTTGAGCGGTCGGCCCGCCCATTCAATTTCTACAGTGTGCTTATCAAGCATGATGATGTCTCAATGCGCAGGGAAAGTTGCGCCCGAGCGGGCTCCCTGAAAGCGAAGGCTCGGGTCGATATGTCGTGATGGATCCCGCCGGCGCGCGGCGGTGCGCGTCTCGCGTCACCGGCGAATGCCTAGGCGGTTGATGAGTTTTTGATACCGGTCGACGTCGCTGGCTTTGACGTAGTCGAGCAGCCGGCGCCGCTGGCTAACCATTTTCAGCAGCCCGCGCCGCGAATGGTTGTCCTTGTTGTGGGTTTTGAAGTGTCCGGTGAGGTTGGTGATCCGTTCGGTCAGGATCGCCACCTGCACCTCCGGTGACCCAGTGTCACCGGGCTTCGTCGCATAGTCGGTAATAAGCTCTTGCTTGCGCAAAGCGCTGATCGACATCGGTTATCTCCCGAGTGGTTTGGCGATCGCCCTAACCCAGATTGAAAACGCGGGTTGGGCGCATTTCGCCTTGGCTGACCTCGCCCACCGCCACCAGCTTTCCTCGTGACGTGGCGTAGACAGGCCCTTTGAGAATTGGAGCATCCCGGCCCCTAATCAGCACGGGTTGGCCTCTCTTGAGCCTGGCCGCGTCTTGCCCGCTGATGGCGAGCGCCGGGATGTCGTCCAGCGCTGTCTCCACGGGCCTAAGCATGCCCAAAAGGGCGTCGCGGCCGGCCGCACTATGTCCTAACTCCTCAAGCTTTGCCAGGGAAATCGCGCCGTCTTCGCCAAAACCGCCAACCCGGGTGCGACGTAATGCCTCGACATGGGCGACCGTCCCCAGCACCTGTCCAAGATCCCTGGCCAGGGCCCGAACATAGGTCCCCTTGCCGCATTCCGCCTCGATCACGCAACGATCGGAATCGGGCATGTCGACGAGGGTGAGGCTCGCAACGAAGGCCGGGCGCGGCGCAAGCTCGAATTCCTGCTCGTCCCGGGCCAGGTCATAAGCCCTTTCGCCCGCCACTTTGAGGGCCGAATAGCGCGGCGGCACCTGGCTGATCTCGCCCACGAAGCCGTGGAGCGCCGCCTCGATTTCCGGCCGCGTGGGCCTGCGATCGCTCCTCGCCACCACTTTGCCCTCGGCATCGTCGGTATCGGTGCCGGCGCCGAAACGCACGGTGAAGCGGTATTGCTTGCTCCCCTCTACCGCGAACGGCACGGTCTTGGTCGCCTCGCCGAAGGCAATTGGCAGCACGCCGGTGGCGAGCGGGTCGAGGGTGCCGGCATGCCCGGCCTTGGCGGCGCCGTAGAGATGCCTCACCCGCGTCACGGCCTTGGTCGAGGTCAGGCCTTGCGGCTTGTCCAGAATGAGCCAGCCATGAATGGGTAGGCCTTTGCGCTGACGCGCCATGTCACGCCCTGTCCTTCGGCAGTTTAGCTGTCGAGGTCGCGCGAGACCTGGGGCGAGGTGAGCAGCTCGTCGATACGCTGAGAGCTGGCAAAGGACGTGTCCATCTTGAAGCGGAGCTCGGGCGTGTGGCGCAAGCTCACGCGCCGCGCGATCTCGCCGCGCAAGAAGCGCTTATGCTGTTCGAGATGCTTGACCACGTCCTCGGCGCCCTCGCCGCCGAGGGGCAGCACGAAGGCAGTTGCGAGCTTCAGATCCGGCGTCATGCGGACTTCGGACACCGTGAGCGAATACTGGCTCAGCACATCGTCCACGATCTCGCCGCGGGAGAAGATCTCAGCCAAAGCGTGTCGGATGAGCTCGCCCACTTTCAACTGGCGCTGACTGGGGGCTTTGGCGGAAGCGGGTCTCGCCATGCTACCTCTCCTCGCTGTCGGATGCGTCCAGGTCAAACTCGAACTGGACATATTCTTGGCCCGTCCCCTTGGCGCCGGCGGCCACGAAGAGACGCTGCGCCGGGAAATTATCCAAATCCGTTCCGACCCAGGCCTCAGTCACACCGTCCCACCGGCACTGGGCGATGACGCCATCGATGAGACGTCGCCCAATGCCGCGGGCCTGGTCGGCCGGCGCCACGTAGACGTCGTAGATGTAGACGAGATCGCACTCCTGGGTCAGCGATGGAAAGCGATAGGCTGAGGCAAAGCCGGCGGGTCGTTCTCCCTCGAACGCGGCGAAGACGTAGACCGCCGGATCGGCAAGCGCTCGCCCGAAATGAGTAAGCGTCGGGACACGCTCGCGGCGCCATTCGGGTGGTGGCAGCATCGCAACGATGCTGCGCATCCGCTCGGCGTCGGCGGCGTTGAGCCGGCGCACTTCGATTGGGCTCGTCACCGTGGTGTCCTCAGACGAAGTCGGCGGTCCGGGCGTCTAGAGCGTGCGCTGGACGTGCTCGACCTCGAAGCATTCGATGACGTCGCCCGCGCGCATGTCCTGATAGCCTTCGAACGCCATACCGCATTCCTGCCCGGACACGACCTCGCGCACCTCGTCCTTGAACCGCTTCAAGGTGGAGAGCTTGCCTTCATGGATGACGACATTATCGCGGATCAGCCGGACCTGGGCGCCGCGCTCGACCTTGCCTTCGGTGACGCGGCAGCCGGCGACCTTGCCCACCTTGGAGATGGCGAACACCTCAAGGATCTCGGCATTGCCGAGGAAGGTCTCCTTCCGCGTCGGCGCGAGCAAGCCGGACATGGCTTGCTTCACCTCGTCGACGAGGTCGTAGATCACGGCGTAATAGCGAATCTCGACGCCGTCGCGCTCCGCCGCTTCGCGGGCCTGGACGTTGGCGCGCACGTTGAAGCCGAGAATAACGGCGCCTGACGTCGCGGCGAGACCAATATCGGACTCGGTAATGCCGCCGACGCCCGAATGAATGATGCGTGCTCTCACCTCGTCGGTGCCCATCTTGTCCAAAGCGGCGACGATTGCCTCGACCGAGCCTTGCACGTCGCCCTTGATCAGGAGCGTGAATTCCTTGGTGCCGGCGGTCTTGATCTGGCTCATCATCTGCTCGAGCGAGCCGCGCTGACCGGCCACGGCAAGGCGCTTGCGCCGTTCGCGCGCGCGATAGCTGGTGATCTCCCTGGCCCGCGCCTCGCTCTCGACCACGGCGAACTGATCGCCAGCTTCCGGCGCCGAATCGAAGCCGAGAACCTCGACCGGCACCGCGGGGCCGGCCTCCTTGACCTGCTCGCCGTGATCGTCGATCAGTGCGCGAACACGGCCATAGGCCGAGCCGGCGACAACGAGATCGCCGAGACGGAGCGTGCCGCGCTGGACCAGCGCGGTGCCGACGGGGCCCCGCCCGCGTTCGAGCTTGGCCTCGACGATGACGCCTTCGGCCGGGCGGTCCGGATTGGCGGTGAGCTCAAGCACCTCGGCCTGTAGCGCGATCGCTTCGAGCAGCTTGTCGAGACCGATTTTCTTCAGGGCAGACACCTCGAGCTCGAGCGTATCGCCGCCCAGGCTCTCGACCACGATCTCCTGGCTAAGCAGTTCGGTGCGCACGCGCTTGGGATCGGCGCCTTGCTTGTCGATCTTGTTGATGGCGATGATCATCGGCACCTGAGCCGACTTGGCATGATTGATGGCCTCGACCGTCTGCGGCTTGACGCCGTCGTCGGCCGCGACCACGAGCACGACGATGTCGGTGACCTGGGCGCCTCTCTGGCGCATGGCGGTGAAGGCTTCGTGGCCCGGTGTGTCGATGAAGGTGATCTTCTGGCCCGCCGGCGTCTCGACCTGGTAGGCGCCGATATGCTGGGTGATGCCGCCGGCTTCCCCGGCGACGACGTCGGTCACGCGAATGGCGTCGAGCAGCGACGTCTTGCCGTGATCGACATGGCCCATGATGGTGACGATGGGCGCGCGCGGCTGTACGTCCTCGGCGCTGTCCTCGTCACCGATGAAGCCCTCTTCGACATCGGCCTCAGACACGCGGCGCACCATGTGCCCGAACTCCTCCGCCACCAGCTGGGCGGTATCGGAGTCGATCACATCGGTGATCTTGTGCATCTCGCCGTCCTTCATCAGGAACTTGATCACGTCGACGCCGCGCTCGGCCATGCGGTTGGCAAGTTCCTGGATGGTGATGACCTCTGGGATCACAACCTCGCGCTGGATCTTCTGTTGCGCTTGCGGGCCGCCAGTCTGCTTCTTCTGCCGCTCGCGGTGGCGCTTCAGCGAGGCAAGGCTCCGCTGCCGCTGCTCCTCGTCGAGCGCATTGGTGATGGTGAGACGGCCGCGCACGCGGCGCTCCTCGCCGGTCCTCGGCTTGACCGGACGCTCCTTCTTATTGTGGCGCGCCTCTTGGGTGCGGGGAGCTTCCTCCTCCTCTTCCTTGACGATGAGATGTTTGCGGGGCGCCTCCTCGACCTTGCGCCGCGTTTCGGGCTCGGCCTCGCGGCGCGCCTCTTCCTTCTGGCGCTCGGCCGCCTCGTCCTGTTCCTTGGCCTTGACCTCATTGGTCACGATCTGGAGTTCGGCGTCCTGCTTGGCCCTCTCGCGTGCCTCCGCCTCGCGCTGTCGCGCGTCCTGTAGAGCTTTGGTGCGAGCGTCCTTCTCGTCGTCCGAGAGCGCGCGGAGCACCACACCGGAGCGCCGCTGCTGGGACTCCTCGCGGCCACGAGCCGGGGGTTGCTCCGGCGCGGCCTTTGCCACCTTGGGCGCGGTCTCCTCCGCCGGTGAAGGCTCCGCACCCGCGCCGACGGCACGTCGCTTCTTCTTCTCGACCAGTACGGATTTGGAACGACCGTGGCTGAAGCTCTGGCGCACATGGCCAGACTCCACCGTCCGGCGCACATTAAGCGTCAACTTCCTGGACCCGCGAGCCGTCTTGTCTTCAGTCTCGTTAATTTCACTCATTCCTTGTCCGTGTCTGATCCCAATTGGCTGGCAGCGGCTGCACTGCCCCTGCGGTAATTTTCGACGCGAGAAGCGCCGATGAGGAATTTCGCAGCCGCCCCGCCCTGGATCACGGCTGCATGTATCACATTTGTCCGCCCCGATGCCAAACCCAATTCATCCGCACTGAAGATGCGGATCGGTGCGCGTGGTGAATCCTTAACGCTCGCACGATGCTTTCCATCGAGCTTGCGGCATCCGTCCTCGGAGGCGTCGCTCGCATGGATGAGCGCCACGACCCGGCCCTTGGCCAGGGCCTCCTCGACCTTGGATGCTCCGAATGTCACCGCCCCAGCCTTGTTGGCAAGGGCTAGAGCGCCCAGCGCGCTCTCGCTGAGCAGCCGGTCGATCCTATCGGCAAGGTCCGCCGGCACCCTGACTTGGGTCTTGAGACCGCGGGCGAAGACGTTGCGCTTGGCCGCTTCCGCGACCCGGTCATGGGCGGCGGTCACCCAGACGCCGCGGCCGGGAAGCCGCTCCTTGAGATCCGGCACGATCTCGCCGCTCGGGGCCAGGACGAAGCGAATCAGCTCCTGCTTCGGCAGGCGCTCGCGCGTGAGGGCGCAACGGCGGACGGTGTCGTCCGGCTCGTCAAGCGTCCCCTGCGATGGCTCGGCCAAATCCTGCCGCAACAGCTCCTGCTCCTCAAAATCTTATGTCGAACGCCGCTCATTGCGCGGCGCCGTCGCCCTGTGCCTCGCCCTGATCCTCTTCGGCCGCGACCTCTTCGGCCTCGGCCGCCTCGGGCTCGACGATCAGATCGGCCTCGTTGATCCAGCCGGCCTTCACCCGCGCCGCCAAGATCATCTCCTCGATTTCCGGGCGGCCAAGGCTGAAGGCGCTGAGAATACCGTCGTGTTGGACCGTCTCCTTGTCCTTGCGCTCGCTCCAACCCAAAAGGTCGTCGGTGGCGCAGTCGGCGAGATCCTCCAAGCTCTTGACGTTGTTCTCGCCGAGCGCGACGAGCATGGCCGTGGTCAAGCCCGGGACCGCCGCGACATCATCCGCCACGCCGAGGGCCTTGCGCTTGGCGTCCAGCTCGGCCTCGAGCTTGTCCAGATGCTCGCGGGCGCGCGCTTGAATTTCGGCGGCAGTGTTCTCATCGAAGCCCTCGATCGAGGCGACTTCCGACGGCTCGACAAAGGCCACCTCCTCGATCGAAGAGAAACCTTCCGAAGCGAGCAGCTGGGCGATGACCTCGTCGACGTCGAGCGCGTCCATGAACATCTGCGAGCGTTCGGCGAACTCGGCCTGGCGGCGCTCCGATTCGGAGGCCTCGGTCATGATGTCGATGTCCCAACCGGTCAGCTGCGATGCAAGCCGGACATTCTGGCCCTTACGCCCGATGGCGAGCGACAGTTGCGCATCCGGCACCACCACCTCGATGCGCTCGGCGTCCTCGTCGAGCACGACCTTGACCACCTCGGCCGGGGCCAGCCCGTTGACGATGAAGGTGGCGGCGTCGGGCGACCATTGAATGATGTCGATTTTCTCGCCCTGCAGCTCGTTGACCACGGCTTGCACGCGGCTGCCGCGCATGCCGACGCAGGCGCCGACGGGATCGATCGAGGCATCCCTCGACACCACGGCGATCTTGGCGCGGCTGCCGGGATCACGCGCCACCGATTTGATGGTGACGATGCCGTCATAGACCTCCGGCACCTCTTGCGCGAACAGCTTGGCCATGAACTCCGGATGCGTCCGCGACAGGAAAATCTGGGGCCCACGCTGCTCGCGGCGCACGTCATAGACATAGGCGCGAATGCGGTCGCCATAGCGGAAGTTCTCGCGCGGCAGCGTTTCGTCGCGGCGCACGATGGCCTCGGCGCGGCCGAGATCGACGATGACGTTGCCATATTCGACGCGCTTGACGATGCCGTTCACGATCTCGCCGACGCGGTCTTTAAATTCCTCGAATTGGCGCTCGCGCTCGGCCTCGCGCACCTTCTGCACGATCACCTGCTTCGCGTTCTGCGCCGCGACGCGGCCGAAATCGAGCGGCGGCAGCGGTTCGGCGATGAAGTCGCCGACCTGGGCGGCCGGGTTACGGCGGCGCGCTTCCGCCAGCGAAATCTGGGTCGCGTCGATCGTCACCTGCTCGACCACTTCGAGCAGCCGCGCGAGCCTGATCTCCCCGGTCTTCGGGTCGACCTCGGCCTTGATCTCGTTCTCGCTGCCATAGCGCGATTTGGCGGCCTTCTGGATCGCGTCCTCCATGGCCATGATGACGACCTGGCGATCGATCGCCTTCTCGCGCGCGACCGCGTCCGCGATCTGCAAAAGCTCCAGCCTGTTGGCGCTTACGCCTGCCTGAGCCATGTGTCTTTGCCTCCGCTATGTCTTTCTTTGCGGGCCTGGCGAAAGTGCCCGCGGACAATCCTCAATGAATCTTCCGCCTCAATGAATCTTTTTGCCAGCGAGGTCGGCGCGGATGACGGCTTGATCCGCCACGAGCCTTGCCTCGCTGATCAGCGAGAACGGAATGCCGATGGTCTGCGGCTCCTTCTCGCCGGATAATTCGATCTGGAGCAGGGCCTCGCCATTGGCGGTCCCAGCGATTACTCCCCGAAACCTCTTGCGGCCGTCGACGAGCTCCTTCAGCTCTAGCTTCGCCTGGTGACCCACCCATGACGCGAAATCGCTGGGGCGGACCAGAGGCCTGTCGATACCAGGCGAGGAAACCTCCAACCGATAGCCTCCCGGCATCGGGTCACGGGCCTCAAGCAAGGCCGAGAGCTTGCGGCTGACCGAAGCGCAATCGTCGATCGTCATCAGTCCTTCCGGCCTCTCGGCCATGATTTGCACGGTACCGCCGTCACGGCCCGAGACCTTGACCCGCACCAGGCGCAAGCCAAGCTCGTCAAGCACGGACTCGGCGAGATCGGCAATCTCGCGCTCGATTCCGGTTTCCCGGGAGAAGCGGCAATCGGCGCTTGGGATTTTGCTCGACATCGACAAGGCCATGACTCCCGCCGGCCCAAGAAGCAAGGCGGGACGCCTAACAAAAAGGAGCGGGCGAAAGGCCCACTCCTGATCAAATCCAATCATGAGTTCAACCGCAATATACGGTCTTTTGCCGATGATACAAGAAGGTTGCGCGCCGATTACCGGCCGAGGACGGCCCGCCTGATGCGGTCGAAATCGTTGATGCGCGCATAGCTCATGGCGCAGATGCAGGAAGAGAGATAGCCGCCGGTTGCCGTGGCGCCGAAAGCGAGACTGTCCTCGAAGCTGCAAGACGCATCGCGGAGCGCGATCCATTTCCGTTGCGCGTCCTTGAGCATGTCGAGCTGGGGTTCCGGCCGCACGCTCATTTCCTCGGCCGCGCGCCGGACGCTGTCCTGCAAGGATGCGAACTCCTGATTGAGCACCCCATCGGCCCTATCGGCGGCGCGGGCAATGCAGGCTTTATAGGCGGGGTTCGACTGCGTTTCCTTCTCGCAGTCGGTGTAGCAGGCGGAGAGGATCTGGACTTGATCCAGGGCCAGCGCCGGCGAGCAGAGGAGGACCAAGAGGAGACAGAACGCGCGCATCCGTTTGTTTCCTTCTGTCAAAGGCGGCTGAAGCTGAGATAGGCCGGTTTGCGGCCCTGGCTCAAGGCCTTCCGTTCGTAGCGGGTCTCTGGCCAATCGGCGGGCCGCGTCCGCCAATCCTTGGCGCTCTCGGCCGTCCAGTGGAAGGCCCCGGACGCCAGGATCACCCGCAGCGCCTCGCCGGCATAGTCGCCGCTGTCGCTGGCAAAGCGCAACGCGCCGCCTCGGCGCAGCACCAGCGCCAATTGCGCGACGGTCTCCGGCGAGACGAGCCTGCGCTTGCGATGCCGTGTTTTCGGCCAGGGGTCCGGAAACAGCACGAAGATGCGCCCGATCGACGCCGGCGGAAGCCAGGCGAGCACCTCGCGCGCGTCCCCGTCATGAATGCGGATAGTGTGCAAGCCCGACGTCTCGATCCGCCCGAGCAGGCTGGTCAGGCCATTGATGAAGGGCTCGCACCCGATCAGGCCGATGTGCGGGTGATGCTCAGCCTGCCAGGCAAGATGCTCGCCCGAGCCGAAGCCGATCTCGAGCCACACCTCGGCGACTTCGTTCGGGAACAGGGTTTCGAGTGGGGAGGGGGCGGGTTCGCCCAGAGGCAGGCGCAGTTCTGGGAGCAACGCCTCGAGCAGCCGGCCTTTCCGCTCGCTCAAGGGGCGCGCCTTGCGCCGGCCATAGGATCTGAGCGGAGTGATGCGCCGATCTGCCGGTTGATTGGCCAAGGAAAAACCTCTCGACTGTCCTGTCCGCGCAGGCGGGCATCCAGTAACCGCCGGCGCTTGCGCGTCCCATTTCCCGCTAGCGGCTATTGGATCGCCCGGTCAAGCCGGGCGATGACAGGCTCTGAGGCCGATCAGGCCAGCTCGGCGCGGATCGGCTCGATCAGGTCGAGACGCTCCCAGGAGAAGCCGCCGTCATTGTCCGGCTGCCGGCCGAAATGGCCGTAGGCGGCGGTGCGCTCATAAATCGGGCGGCTCAAGCGGAGATGCTCGCGGATGCCGCGTGGGCTCAGATCCATCACCCGCCGGAGCGCCTGCTCGAGCTTGGACTCATCGACACTGCCGGTGCCGTGCAAATCGGCATAGAGCGACAGCGGTTCCGAGACGCCGATGGCATAGGCCACCTGCAACGTGCAGCGGTCGGCGAGACCCGCGGCCACGACATTCTTGGCGAGGTAGCGTGCCGCGTATGCGGCGGAGCGGTCCACCTTGGTCGGGTCCTTGCCCGAAAAGGCGCCGCCGCCATGCGGCGCGGCGCCGCCATAGGTGTCGACGATGATCTTGCGCCCGGTGACGCCGGCATCGCCGTCAGGACCGCCGATAACGAAGCGGCCGGTGGGGTTCACATAGAATTTGGTGTCGCTGCCGATCCATCCTTCCGGCATCACCTCGTCGATGAAGCCTCTGACGATCTCCTTGACGCGAGGCTGGCTCACATCCTCGCCATGCTGGGTGGAAACCACGATCGACTTCGCCCGCACCGGCTTGCCGTCTTCATAGGCCAGGGTCACCTGGCTCTTGGCGTCGGGGCCAAGCTCGGGCACGCGGCCCGAATGCCGCGCCTTCGCCATTTCGTGCAGGATGCGGTGGGCGTAGAAGATCGGTGCCGGCATCAACGGATCGGTCTCGCGGCAGGCATAACCGAACATGATGCCCTGGTCGCCTGCGCCCTCGTCCTTGTCCTTGCCGGCATCGGCGTCGACGCCCTGGGCGATATCGGCCGACTGCTCATGCACGTAGAATTGAAATTCGGCGTTCTTCCAGTGAAAGCCTTCCTGCTCATAGCCGATCTCGCGCACGGCCCGGCGCGCGGCATCTTCGACCAGCTCCGGCGTCACCGATTCAGGTCCGCGCACCTCGCCCGCCATGACGATGCGGTTGGTCGTGACCAGGGTCTCGATCGCCACCCGCGAAACCGGATCCGCGGCCAGATAGAGATCGACCACGGCATCGGAAATGCGGTCGCAGACCTTATCCGGGTGGCCTTCCGAGACCGATTCGCTGGTGAAGAGATAGTTGCGCCTGTTGGCCACGTGACCCCCCGGTTGAAGGATGTTGGAAGACCCGATCGAAGATCGTGCCGGGGTTCTGGCAATAAAGAGGGGTGGCGGTCAAGCCGCCTGCACCCCGCCTAACGTGGATTGTTGCCGGCGCTCACCGCTCGCACGAGGTCGACGACGCTCTTGCGAACCTTCGGGTCGGCGATCTTGACGAAGGCGCGGTTGAGCTCGAGCCCTTCGCGGCTGTTGAGAAACTCAAGGATAAAGGTCTCCGAATCGGGTTCGGCCAGCCCTGGCCCGGCCGCGTGCCCGTCGGCATGGGGCGCTTCTTCGAAGAAGAATTGCACCGGGACGTCGAGGATCTTGGAGATCTGGAACAGCCGGCTCGCACCGATGCGGTTCACGCCCTTCTCGTATTTCTGCACCTGCTGAAAGGTGAGTCCCATGCTATCGCCGAGACGCTCCTGGCTCATGCCAAGCAGCATTCGACGCAAACGGACCCGGCTCCCTACATGCTGGTCTACCGGATTTGGCTTCTTGCCTGGCATGCGTTCACTCGCGAGAGTCATGAAGATTGATGTTCCTTGACAGTGTAGGTGTATCCCCCAGGGGAAAGTTCTTAGCCGACATTCCCCAGATGAACTCTGGAACGGCGTAGAGTGTAGCAGACGGCGGGGTTCCCTGGAAGCCACAGGGGGGCTGCGCAGTGCTCCCGGCGTTTTCAGTCATCCTCGGCGTCCCAAACGACGTTTGATCCGCCGATTTGGCCCTTTTTCCTCGTCAATCAGACACACTCCTCCCGTGGTGATGACGCATCCGACCGTGCCAGTCCTACGCTGGGGCCGGTCTTGGTCGCAGTCCGTCGATCAGCCGCAGGATTTCCTGGAACAATTCCCTCGGCACCGCGACCTCGGCCATCTGGAAGATGACGTAGCGGCCATGGCGCACGACCTTGGCGCCGATCTTGACGGGCTTCTCCCGCAGGCTGGTCAGCGACCACTGCTTGACCGCCTCCGGCAGAGCCAGCGTCCGCATGAAGTTGGCGAGATTGTAGGCCAGCGCATGCAACTGAAGCCGGACGGCGTTGGCGGCGAACGAGCAGCATGACAGCCGTGTCCACTTGATGGCGTTCTTGCCTTCCTTAATGTGCTGCTCCGCCGTGCCGCGCTGATTGTAGAAGGCGACGACCCGCTCCGCCGGTCTCGTCATGTTGGTGACGATGAAGCCGACGGTTGGATAAAGCTCGCCCGGATGCCACTCGACCTTGGCCACCACGCGGCGCGCTGCCTTCCAGCTTTGTGCCTGATAGCTGAAGTTGGCGTAGTAACGGCGCACATGGTTCGGGGGACGCCCGACCGGGCGTTTGAGCAGGTGGCCGATCCTCTGTTGAAGAATCTGATTGGCGGGAAGCCTGATCGCATAGTTGTAGCCTTCGGCCTCCAGGAACTCGTAGACCTCAGGATTCGCAAAGGCGGCATCGGCGCGGAAGTAGCGGCGTTTGAACTTGCCCCGATAGCGGGCCACGACCGGCTCCAGCAAGTCCTGCCAGCCGTCAGCACTATGGACGTTGCCCGGACGCAACGCGCAGCGTTCCAGATCGCCGAACTGATTGAACACGAACAGCGGATGATAGCAGGTGCAGGCGAAGTGGCCGTTGTAGGCGGTGCCTTCCTGGTCGCCGTAGGTCGGGCTCACGCTCGAGTCCATGTCCAGCACCACCGCCTTCACCGGACGGCGGCTGTGCACTCCGTCAATCCATCGCCCGGAGAGATCGGCAAGCGCGACAAGGTTCTCATCACTCGCAAGCCACTCCGTCTCGAACCGGCCCATCTGGCTGGTGGAGGCTGCCTGCTTCGTTGCAGCACGACCGCCAACGATCCAGCGCATCGCCGGATCACGCCATAGCCGGTCCGCGTCATTGACATCCTCGTACCCGGCGACACGCCCAAACACAGACTGGCGCAACAGGCCGGTCAGGACGTGGCGCGTGTTCTTGCCGCTGCGGCCGTCTGACAGTACCGCACCGGCCATCTCGGTCAGACCGAGGGCATCATCCAGTTCTCGATAGGCCAGCAATCCGGCATCGGAAGTGACGCTGGAACCGTGGAACTTGAGCTTCAGTCGGCGGTCGAAATTGAGCCGGGGGGCGTCGGATTCCGATTCACCCGTTGGGTCCGTCATGTTTGCCCCCGATCCAATGATATAAGCTGCTGAATCTTATATCTGAATCGGCGTGACCGCGCCGCAGTTCAGTGGTTCATCCGGGGAATGCGGGCTTAGGGTGGTATCCAGGGGGCGTCAAGCGGTTACGCACGACATGTCGCATCATTGGTCCAGTTCAAATCGAGAAGCATTTGCAAGGAGTTGCACGAATCCGGATTGGGCCCGAAGTGGTCCTCCCGCAGAGCGCCAGCGCGAGCACCAACAGCTCGACCCAGCCCCCCCAACGTCGATAGGGCGTGGGCGAAAGTGCCTTCGGTAGCAGTCCATCGACGACCCCCTCTTGCTCAAGGCCAAGCTCGGCGATAACGCGTCCATAAGGGTCGATGATCGCCGAAATGCCGGTATTGGCGGCACGCACGACCGGTAGCCCTTGCTCGACGGCGCGGAGTTCCGCCTGGTGGAAATGCTGATACGGACCCGCGCTGGTGCCGAACCACGCATCGTTGGTCACGTTGAGGAGCCAGCCTGGCCTTGGCCCCGCAGCCGTCACCTCGTCGGGGAAAATAATCTCGTAGCAGATTAGCGGGGTCGCGGGCGGCGCGCCAGGGATAGTGAGCCGGCGCGGGCTCAACCCTGGGCTGAACCCGCCGCGGATACCGGTGAGCTGCATGAAGCCCAAGCTCTCCATGAAGTCCTGGAACGGCAGGTACTCACCGAACGGAACGAGATGAATCTTATCGTAGCTGTCGACGATCTCTGCCTTGTCGTCGAGCACGAGCAGGCTGTTGTAGATGCGATTGGACATCAGGCGTCCGCTCGCGTCCCGATTTTCGACCAGCCGTGCCGAGCCAACCACAAGGCTCGTGCCCTGCGGCAGCACCTCGCCGATGGCGGTGAGCGCTTCGGGCGCGTCGGCGAGAAGGAAGGGGACCGCGGTCTCCGGCCAGATCACGATAGCGATGCCCTTAAGCCCCCCCGCGCCGCCGCCGGATTTGGTGAGGTCGAGATAGTGGTTGAAGATCTCGACGCTGTTCTCCGGACGCCATTTATTGGCCTGGTCCACATTGGCCTGGACGATGCGAAGCTTGAGGCCGGTGGTGGCCGGCTCGGCCGAAGCGAGCCGCCGTTCCCCCCAGACTGCGCCGAGCGCAAGGGCGAGCAGCATGGACGCGGCCAGGATCGCCGTGCCCCAGCGGCCGGGGCCTTGACCCTTGGGCGCGACGATGGCGAAGGGACTGGCGAAGAGGAGCACGGCGAGCAGGCTGAGCGCATAGGCGCCGAAGAGCGCGACGAGCTGCATCGTCGCCGGCGTCGCCGCCAGCCCATAGCCGATCAGGTTCCAGGGCAGGCCGGTCAGGACATGACCGCGGGCGAATTCGGCCAGACCGAAGGCGATGGCGAGCGCGAACACTCTCGCAGGGCCGGATCCCCACAGGAGCATGGCGAGCACGCCCGCTGCCGCGTAGAAAAGCGCCATGCCCCCGGCCAGGCCCGTCATGGCGAAGGGGATGAGCCAGCCATGGCGCCACGGCTCCACGAGAAAGGCCTCGGCGATCCAATAGAGATTCGTCAAAAAATAGCCGAAGCCGAACCAGAATCCGGTGAGGGCCGCGCATTTCAGTCGCGCGCCCAGTTCAGAATGGCGCCCATGGCAGCCATCGAGCAGCCACACGAGCAGGCCGAAGCTCAAAAACAGCACGGGCCAGGCATGGATCGGCGCGAAGGCGAGCACCGAGATGGCGCCGGCCAACGCCGCGAGCCCAGCCCGTTTGGCGCCCGTCAGCTGCGCGATGAAGGTGGCGGCGCGGCGCACGGAGAGCGGCTCAGGGCTCACGGGCTTTCAGATGAGTCGGCTTTCGCCTCCGCTTCCGCCTGCTTGCGGTCTTGCGGGGTGTGGATGCGGAGCTTCTTGATGCGTCGGGGGTCGGCCTCCAGCACCTCGAACTCGATGCCGCTCGGGTGACGCACAAGCTCTCCTCGCGCCGGGATGCGGCCGAGGACGGAGAAGACCAGCCCGCCGATCGTGTCGATATCGTCCTCTTGCTCGTGCGAGATCAATTGCTCGCCGAGATGCTGCTCCAAAGCCTCGATCGGCGTTCGCGCGTCGGCGACGAGGCCGAGGCGCACGTCCTCGCGGATCAGCGGCTCCTCGGTGACATCGTGCTCGTCCTCGATCTCGCCCACGACTTCCTCCACCAGATCCTCGATCGAAACGAGGCCGTCGGTGCCGCCATACTCGTCGACGACGAGGGCAAGGTGGAGCCGCGATAGCTGCATCTTGAGCAACAGATCGAGCACCGGCATCGACGGGGGCACGTAAAGGATCTCGCGCGTGATGTTGATCGCGCCGACGGTGCGGGAAAGATCGACGGCGCCGAGATCGAGGCTCGCCTTGCCGTCCGCCTCGGCCTCGGTCGTGATCCATGACATCAGGTCGCGGATATGGATCATGCCGCGCGGGTCGTCGAGCGTCTCGTGATAGACCGGCAGGCGCGAATGCTCCGCCTCGCGAAACACTCTCATCAGCTCCGCGACACTGGTCGATTCCTCCACCGCGATGATGTCGGCGCGGGGCACCATGACGTCTTCGACCGTGAGCTTGCCGAAGCGGAAGATGTTGAGGAGCATCGCGCGCTCTTGCGGGCTGAACGAGTTGCCGAAGCCCTTGTTGCGCGCGAGAGCGTCCTCGATCACCTCGCGCAAATCCGGCTCTTCGCCGAGACCGAACCGCGCCAACACGCGTTCGAGCCAAGTCGGCTCCTCCTCGGGCAACTGCTCGGCTTCGGCCGGAAGCTTGCCCTCGGTCTGAGGCGCTTCGATCATGGTGACACCTCCGCTGCCGCGCCCGCTTCCGCGTAGGGGTCGGCGATGCCGAGACCGGCAAGGATCTTCGTCTCCAGGGCCTCCATCCGCTCCGCGTCGGCGTCTTGCTCATGGTCGTGCCCAAGCAAATGCAGCACGCCGTGGACGACCAGATGAGAGACATGGTCAGGGACCGAAACGCCCTTTAGTCCTGCTTCCTTGAGCACCGTCTCCCCGGCAAGGACCACGTCACCGAGTGGGCGTGGCTCGCCTTGCATCTCGCCGACGGGCTCGCCCGAGGGAAACGACAGCACATTGGTGGGAGCATCGACGTCGCGCCAGGTCCGGTTCAGTTGCCGGACCTCGCTATCGTCGGTCAGCACGAGGGTGACGTCGCAAGGGAACCGACCGTCCGTCGTGGCAGCCTCGAAAGCGGCAAGGGCGGCCAAGGACAGCGTCGCGTCCTTCACATCCGTACGATCCCAAAGCACCGCCCGCCGGATGACGTCGACATCCAGCCGGTTGGGCGAGCGCTGGGAGGCGCCGCCGCTACTTGGGCCAGGGTCAGCCACGCCGCTCACCCTGCCGGGGTGTTGCCGCCTCATAGGCGTCGACGATCTTGCCGACGAGCTCGCGGCGAACCACGTCGCGGGCGGTGAAGGCGATATGGGCAATGTCGTCGATGCCCTTCAGAATGGAGACCGCCTCGATCAGCCCCGAATCCTTGCCTTCGGGCAGGTCCACCTGGGTGGGATCGCCGGTGACGATCATCTTGCTCTCGTCGCCGAGCCGCGTCAGGAACATCTTCATCTGCACCGGCGTGCAGTTTTGCGCCTCGTCGAGAATGACGATGGCGTGGGAGAGGGTGCGGCCGCGCATGAAGGCGAGCGGAGCGATCTCGATCATGCCGGATTCAAGTCCACTTTCGACGCGTTCGGGCGCGAGCACGTCGTAAAGCGCATCATAGAGGGGGCGCAGATAGGGATCGACCTTTTCGCGCATGTCGCCCGGCAGGAAGCCAAGCCGCTCCCCGGCCTCGACGGCGGGGCGCGACAGGATCAGCCGGTCGCATTTTCCACTTTCGAGACACATCGCGGCGAAGGCGACCGCCAGATAGGTCTTGCCCGTGCCGGCGGGACCGGTGGCAAAGACGAGGTCGTGGCTCTGGAGCGCCGCGAGATAGGTGCTCTGGGCCACGGTGCGGGCGGTGATGAGCCGCTTGCGCGTGCGGATTTGCTGCGCCGGCCCGGTTTCGCCTCCCGGCTCGGCTTCGGCTCCAGGCTCGAAGCTCCGCGTATGGCGGATGGCGCCGACCACTTCGCCGACCCCGATCATCTCGCCTTGCGCCAGCCGCCCGTAGAGCAGCTCGAGCACGGCCTTGGCCGCCTCGCGCGACTGTTCCGGACCGCGCAAACTGACCACATTGCCGTTGACCACGGCTTGGACCCCGAGCCGGTCCTCGAGCACGGCGAGATTGGCGTCGTAATCGCCGAGAAGGTCGCGCACGAGCCTGATGTCGTCGAAGGAGACAACCAAGGAATCGTCACGGCCATTGGCAGAGGTTGCGCTTGCGCGCTTTTCCGACGTGGTCTTTCGCCCACGCGTCAATGGCGGTCTCCGTCCGCTCGCTTTGTTGCTCACACGGCCGCCTGAACTGGTTCGCGCCATTCAAACTCCGATTTGATGACACCGGTGAGACTGTTCGACCCCGCGCTCACAATGTCAACCTCCACCACCTCGCCGATAAGCCCCTCCGGACCGTCGCCATGCACCGCCTGGAGATAGGGTGAACGCCCCGCGATCTGACCCGGTTTGCGGCCCGGGCGCTCGATCAACACTTTGAGGCGATGGCCCACGCTCGCCTGATCGAAGGCGCGGGCCTGAGCTTCGATCACGCGCTGCAGGGCCAGAAGGCGCTCTTGCGCGGTCTCTTCCGGCACCTGATCCGGCAGCTCCGCCGCCGGCGTGCCGGGCCTCGCGCTATATTTGAAGGAGAAGGCGCGGGCGAAGCCGATGTCGCGGATCAGCGCCAGGGTCGCCTCGAAATCGGCGCCGGTCTCGCCGGGAAAGCCAACGATGACGTCGGTGGACAGCGCGATGTCCGGCCGCGACCGCCTGATGCGTCCGATCAGCTGAACATAATCCTCGGCCGTGTGCCTGCGGTTCATGGCCTTGAGGATGCGGTCGGAACCGGACTGGAAGGGGAGATGCAGATAGGGCATCAGCTTCGGCTCATGGCCATGCAGCGCGATCAGATCGTCGTCCATGTCGCGTGGGTGGCTGGTGGTGTAGCGCAGGCGCTCGATACCCGGCACCGCCGCGAGCCGCTTGAGCAATTGCGCCAGCGACCAATCGGCCCCGTGCGGGCCGGCGCCAAGATAGGCATTCACATTCTGCCCAAGCAGCGTGAGCTCGCGCACGCCCGACGCGGCTAATCTCTCCGCCTCGGCGAGGATGGCGGCGGCAGGCCGCGAGAACTCGGCCCCGCGCGTATAGGGCACGACGCAGAATGAGCAGAACTTGTCGCACCCCTCCTGCGCGGTGATGAAGGCCGAGGGCTGCGCAGGGCGAAGCGGACGCTCGGGCAGGGACAGGAATTTGTCCTCGGCCGGAAAATCGTTGGCGACAAGCCGGGCATTTCCTTCCCGCGCCTGGCGGACCAGCGCCGGCAATTGGTGATAGCTCTGCGGTCCGACCACGAGGTCGACGACGCTGGCGCGTTCCAGAATCTCGCCGCCCTCGGCTTGGGCGACGCAGCCCGCCACCGCGATCATCGTGGCCAGGCCCTCGGCGCTCCGCTGCTGTTTCAGCCCGCGCAAGCGGCCAAGCTCGGAATAGACTTTCTCCGCCGCCTTCTCGCGAATGTGGCAGGTATTGAGGATGATGAGATCGGCCGCGCCCATATCCGCGGTCGGCTCATAGCCCTCCACCGCCAGCGCCTCCGTCATGCGCTCGGAGTCGTAGGCGTTCATCTGACAGCCGAAAGTCTTGATGTGCAGCTTTTTGGGGGCTTCCGCCATCACCTTTGGTGGGACACCTCCGGGGCCTTCGTCAAGCCCTGAGGGTGCCGCGTCAGCGTCGATTGGGTTTTCAGCTGGGCTTCGACTTGGCATCTCCCCGAAACGGCGCGGCGGCTAGGCAGAGATAGAGGGGCAGCAGCGCGAAGGCGCACATCAGCCAGATCTGCCAAATGCCCCAGGCGAAGGTCGCCATCACCGCGAACATGACGAAGCTTGCGACGGCATAAGGTTGCGCCTCCCAGGCGAGGAGGGGAATGCGCAACAGGACGGCAGCGCCCGCGATCGCCATCAGGATCACGCCGGCCAGTCCCAGCTCATACCAGGCCTGGAGAAAGAGATTATGGGCGTGCTGGCCGGTGGTGCGCTTGTACACGAACCCCTTCGGCCAGTCGGGCTGCGCCTCGCTCTTGGCTTTGACGGCGGGCGTCGAATCCGCGCCGATGCCGAACCACGGCCGCTCGAGCACGCGCTCCGCCGTGAACTCCCAGATGATGATTCGCGCCCTGGCCGAGCTCGGCAACCATGTGGCCTGGTGCAGCTCGGCCTTGTAGGCGAGGAAGTCCAGCGGCAGCACCAGCACGAAACCCAGGCACCAAGCAAGCGCGAGTCCGCGAATGACGGCGCGCGGCCAGCCCCAGGCAAGCGGCAGGACGATGAGCGAGGCGACCAGTGCCACTTGCGAGGAATCATGTTCCGACAGCGCGATGGGCACCGCCAGCACGGCGAAGAACAGGACCATGATAAGAATGCGGCGTGGTCCATACAGCGCGCGAAGCGCCAGCAATCCGGGCCAGAGTGACAGCGCCAGCATGGCGACATGCTGATTGAACTCCGACAGATTTATTTTCGTCACTCTGCCGCCGACGACAGACATATGCTTGGCCCGCTCCGGCCTGAACAGCGAGATCGAGTTCATCGCCGCGCGCGTCAGCGCCCCGTCGGTGAGCAGTTCGACGGTGACGAAGCCGGCGGCGCAGAGCACGCCCACGACGAAAGCGCGCGAAGCGCGGGCAATCTCGCCCTGATCCAGCGTGGTCATGGCCGTGGTCGCGGCGAACACGACGAGCGCTGCCGCAAGCAGGATGGCGGACTTGCCGATCGCGCCTTCCGGATTCGCGGCCCAGGCGCCGCTCAGGCAGGTGTAGAGCGCGACCACGACGAGCGCGATCAGGGCTGCGTTCGGTTTGAGGAGTTCCCGCCAGTCGAGCCCCCGCCGCAGCGCTGCGATAATCAGCATGAGCCCGATGATCGGAAGGAAGAACGGCGACAGCCGCGGAGCGGCGGCGGTCAGGAGCGGGCTGAGAAAGAACAGCGCGGAAATGAGAGCGCCGCCGCGGGGAGACTGGCCCATGCGACCGGAAGCGCGCGACGACATCAGACCCCCGTTCCGAAGTGAGCTTTCGAGCTTGTAAGCCAACGCGGCCGACATTGCCAGAGTGCGGGAAAAGCGTGGCGGAATGGTGCCGATCGCGGGCGGCGCCGAGACTCGTGCTTTGGCGCGGAAAGTGACATAAGCGGCCGCTTCAGCTCACCGCCAACAATCACGGCCGGACATCGACGTGACCAAGCTCATCTATATCGGAGGCTATGGCCACAGCGGCAGCACGCTGCTTGAATATTTGATGGCGTCGAGTCCCGAACTGGTCGCCTGTGGCGAAGTGTCGAGCAGTGTTCGCCAGCGCGGGCGCAAAGCCAAATGCACCTGCGGGCAGGCGGCGAAGGACTGTCCGGTCTGGGGTCCGCTGCAGGCCAAGCCCTCGGGTTTGGCGGGCTGGTCGCATGAGGCGCTGACACTCGCTTTGTTCGAGCGGGTCCGGCGCGGTTCCGCCGCCATGGTGGATTCATCCAAGACCCCGTGGAACTCCCTCGCGGCGCCCTTTCGCCTCAGGCGCGAGATTGGGGCCAATTTCGTGCTGCTGCATCTTGTGCGCGACCCGCGCGCCGTGTCCTGGTCCGCGGTCAAGAAGGCAGGCCGGCAGGGCACGCGCCCGCTGATGGGGCTCAGATGCAGCGCAGCTGCCATCGGCTGGACTGCTTCCAATTTCGCTTGCGAGCTGTTCGGCCACGCCTATCCCGCGCAATATTTACGGCTCCGCTATGAGGATCTTGTCCGCGCCCCCAGCGAAACCATGCGTGCGGTGTTTACCGAACTCTTGCCCGGTGTCGAGTGGCGCCCGGAGGAGATCGGGGAGGGCACGAACCGGCATCAGCTCTATGGCAACCGCATGCGCTCCCGCAGCCTATCGCTGGCCAAGATCAGGGAGGACACCGCGTGGCGGCGCGAGATGCCGGGGGCCTATCGCCTGCTCGTGCCGATCCTGACCTGGCCGCTCGGCCGGAGATATGGCTACGCCTGAGATTTGGCGGAAGAAATAGGAGCGCGGCTATTGCAGCCGCACCAACACGCTATCGGCGGCGCCGGTAGCGTCGGTGACAGTGAGACGGACGAAGCCCGGCCCCTCGGCGGCGAAGAACAGCGTGCGGGCCCCGCGCTCGATGGCAAGCGGCAGGCCGTTGAGCATCACGGTCAGCGGGGGCGTCCCGCCTCCGATTTTGATCGGGAGCCTGTCGGGTGCTTCATCCATCGCACCGGCGGTAAGCTCCAGGCTGGCGCCGTTTGGCGGAAACAGGATGCGCACCGGCCGGGTGAAGCTCATATCCGACACCGCATGCGGCGCAAAGCGCTGGAGCGGCGGCGGCAGCTTTGAATTGGTTGCGATCAACGCGCCCGCAGGTGCTGGCGGCAGCGGCTCTAGCGGCTGCGGCCCCCGGGCAAAAGCATCGAACAGGATCGGCGCGGCGGCCGTCCGCCCGGCAAGGCCGGTGACCGGAGCGCCGTCTGGACGGCCGACCCACACCCCGATGGTGCGCGCGCCGTCGAAGCCCACGGCCCAAGCGTCGCGATAGCCGTAGCTCGTGCCGGTCTTGAAGGCGATGCGGCCGCCGGCGGCGCTTTCCGGTGGCGGGCTGCCTTGCAGGATCTTGCCGACATACCAGGCGGAGACCGGCTCCAGCAGGCGCTTGGCTCCAGGCCGTGGCGCATCGAGCCGCTCCACCAGCGGCTGCACACTGCCCTGCCGCGCCAAGCCGGCATAGAGCATGGTCAGATCGGCAAGCCTGATGCCGACACCCCCGAGCCCGAGCGCGAGCCCCGGCGCTTCGCGTCTGGGCAGCACCAGGCTGGCCCCCGCCTGACCGAGCCTGGTGGCGAGCCGGTTCGGGCCGACCTCCTCCAGCACGGCGACCGCCGGGACATTCAAGGATTGCTGCAACGCGCGGCGGATGGTGACCGTGCCTTGGAAGGTGAGATCAAAATTCTCCGGCGCGTAACCGCCATAACGCACCGGCCGGTCCTCGATCAGGGTCTCGGGATGGATCAGCCCATCCTCGAAGCCGAGGCCGTAGATGAAGGGCTTGAGCGCCGATCCGGGCGACCGCACGGCGCGGGTCAGATCGACCTGGCCGGCGCGGCGCTGGTCGAAATAATCCGGCGATGCGATGCGGGCGAGCACTTCTCCGCTGGCATTGTCGACGACCATGATCGCCACCGACATATCGGGTCCGAGCGACCGCGCCCGGTCGCGGGCGAGCTCTTCGAGCTTTTGCTGCAAGCCGGCATCGATGGTCAGCCGCTGCTCACGCCGGTTGGGCGCGATGGCCATGGCGTCGCCCGCGGCGTGGGGCGCGATCATCGGCATCCGCTTGCGCACATGCGGCACGAGTTCCTTCTTGGCGCGGGCAATCTCGGCCGCGCTGAAGAGGCCATGGCCGGCGACGCGGTCGAGCACGCGATCGCGTGCGGCTCTGGCCGCGCCATGAGCACGGTCGGGGCGCCTCACCTCCGGCGATTGCGGCAGTGCCACCAGGAGTGCGGCCTCACCGAGTGTAAGCCGGCGCGGCTCCTTGCCGAAATAAGCAAGCGAAGCGGCCCTGATGCCTTCAAGATTGCCGCCATAGGGCGCGAGCGTGAGATAGAGCCCGAGGATCTCGTTCTTGCTGAGGGTGCGCTCAAGCTGAATCGCGCGCACCGCCTCTCGCAGCTTCACATAGACGGAGCGATGCGCGCGCGGCTCGATCAGGCGAGCCACCTGCATGGTGATGGTCGAGCCGCCGGAGACGATGTGGCCATGGGTCACCAATTGCAGCGCGGCACGGCCGATGGCCAGTGGATCGACGCCGGAATGCAGCCAGAACCGCTGGTCCTCATAGGCGAGCAGCACGTCCAGAAAGCGGGGGTCGACCTCATCGCGTGTCGCCGGCAAGCGCCAGCGGCCTTCGCTCGTGGTGTAGGACCTGAGCAGCCGGCCGTTGCGGTCGAGCACGGTCTTGGACAGTTCGAGGTCTTGGCCGAGTGACGCCGGTCCGAATGAATCGATCAGGCCCCAGACGGCACCGATCGTCACGCAGGCGAGCCCGGCCAATCCAATGAGGGCAACGCTCGCCCATTTTTTCCAGTGACGAAGCCGATGCCCTCCACCCGCGCGGGAGGAGGCAGCGCTCGCTACGGGAGAGGCCTCGTTCATCTTGCCGGCTGTACCTTGACGTCGCCGGTGCCGGTGCGACCGTAGCGGTCGGGCCGGTACATGTCCTCCACATTCGCCTGCGGCAGCACATACGCTCCCGGCGACACCGCGCGCACCACATAGGCCACGGTGAAGACCGACGGGTCGCCGCTGTTCCGGTCGAACGCCGCGGTGAAGCGGTCGTCGCGGAATTCGGTATGCACCGGCGTCGCCGGGTTCTCGATCCAGGCCAGCGTGCCGGTATCGCCCGAGGAGGCGAGGCGGGGATTGTCGATCTCGAAGCCAGCCGGCACGAAGTCGGTCAGCGCCACCCTGGCGAATTGCGGCTTCGGCTCGGTGACTTTGAGCACGACGACGAAGCGCTCATTCTGCTTGGCCTCCGCCAGATTGGCGTCGGCGCCGTCGAGACCGTGGAAGCTCCGCTCGAGCGCAAAGCCATGATCGGCGGCGGGCTCCGGCGTGGTCGGCGCGCCGCTCACCGTGACCACGGTGTCGACCGGCGTATCGCCGGTGTTGGTCACCGAGACATCGCTCTCCTCGATGTCGGCCTGATTATAGGTCGCGTAATAGGGACCGGTCTGGGCGCCCTCGTTGACGTCGAGGCTGACATTCTGCTTGCCGAGCGCGCGCGCGGCGAGCACGAGCCAGGCATCCTCCTGCGTCGAGGTTCGCGTCACCAGCTTGCGGGCAGCCCCGACCTGCTCGGTGGCGCTGACCAGGATCGGCTTGGCCGCGTCGCCTTCCGCCGCGAGCGTCACTACCACCGCGGCATCGCGCAAGGGCGAGCCGTAATCGCTGCGCCCGGCCTCGGCTGCCGGCGGCCGCCCCAGTGAGCTGAGCGCCACGTCGAACACTTTTTCCGCGCGGAGCCGGTCGCCGAGCATGGCGAGCGCGGCCCCGATCTCGGCCTTCGCCGTCGCCGTCTTGAGGTCGTCGATCTTGGCGTCGGCGAGGTAACGGAGGTCGCCGACCGGGGCGACGCCGTTCCGCGCCAGCACATAGAGCGCATAGGCGAGCGCGAGGCCGCCATCGGTGGAGGGCTCGGGCGCCGTGCTCACATAATTGCGCAGGCGATCGAGCGCGAGTTTGAATGCGTCATCCGGCACGGAGAAGCCGCGTGCCCGCGCCCGGGTCAGGAAATCGGTGACATAGGCGTCGAGCCAGGGATCGTCGCCGCCCTGAGACCACAGTCCGAAGCTGCCCTCGGACGCTTGGCGGGCGAGTACGGTCGCGATGGCATCGGCGATGCGCTCATTGATGCCGGTATCCGTGGCCAGATGCAAATTGACCGAAAGCTCATTGGCATAAAGCAGCGGCAGAGCCCGACTCACGATCTGCTCGGTACAACCGAGCGGATAGCGGTCGAGTGCGGCAAGCAGGCTCGCGACATCGAGTGCCGCAGTCGGCGTGACCGAAAGCGCGAGGCTGCCAGTGCCCGGAACCAGATCGGTGAAGATATCGCTTGAGAGCGTGAGGCTCTCGCCCGGCTCGAGCGGTTTCACCGTGCGCCGCGCCAGAATCTGCGTCGCCGGGTTCACGGTAAGCGCATAGCTGCGCTCAAGCGCGAAGCCGCCGGGGCCCGTCACCTTCACCGTCACCGTCCCTCCGCCGACGCCAGAGGCCGCGATCGGCAAGCTCATGGCGCCACGCTTCTTGGCGTCGAGCGCGACGGTCTTGTCGGTTTGCGTCAGGGTGAGAGGTCCATCGGCCGCGACCGCGACCCGATAGTCGCCGGTCTCGCCCTCGACATTGTCGAGATCGAGCCTGATCGTGCTCTTGTCGCCGAGGAGCAGGAAGCGCGGCAGCGTGGCGGTGACCACCACCGGATCGCGCACCACCACATCGCCGACGGCGTGGCCGACTTTGTCCTTGCTCCACGCGACCGCCATCACCCGCAAGGTTCCGGCGAAGGCTGGAATGTCGAAGCTCGTCTCGGCCGTGCCGTCGGGGCCGACGCTGACGATGCCGGAATAAAGCGCGAGCGGGGCTTGGCTGGGAGGGCTTCCCTGGAGTTCGCCCGCGCCGGAATCGCCGCCGGAACGGATCTGTCCCTTGGTCCCCTGCATACCGTCGATCAGTTGGCCGTAAAGGTCGCGGACCTCGGAGGAGAGCTTGCGCTGGCCGAGATAATAATCGTCGGGCGCCGGCGCCTGGTAATGGGTGAGGTTGAGAATGCCGACGTCGACGGCCGAGACCACGATTCGCGCCTCCGCGCCGGGGGTGAGGCCTGCGAGCTTGACCGGCACCTTGAGCGTCGTCTCCGGGCGGATGCGGTCGGGCAGATCCAAGGCGACGCCAAGTGTGTGCGCCGCCTTGTCGATGGAGAACCACTGCACGCCGATGGCGCGCCCCGGCATGCGCTTGGCTTCCGCGTCGAGCGGGCGCCGCAAGGTGGCAAGCACATAGGCGCCGGTGCCCCAGCCCTCCTCCACCGTGAGCGGCAGTTTGGCGGTGCCCGCCTCGACCTCGGCCGTGGAGGTGGCAAGAAGCTTGTCGCCGATGACGGCAAGCGTCACTTGCCCGGCGGTGCGCGCGGTGACCGCGACGATCATGCTGTCGCCCGGTGCATATTCCGGCTGGTCGAGCGCGATCTCGAGCAGGTCCGGCGTGTCGGCGCTCGCTTCCGCGTACCAGCCTGAATCGAAGCCGAAGCTCGTCTCCGGCCCTTGCGGATCGGCGCTCGAGACCTCGAGCCGGTAGCGGCCCCAAGTGACGGGCACTGAGATGCGGCCGGCCGCATCGGGGGTCACGTCGATGGTGCCATCCGCGACGCGGCGCGTGACCTTGATCGGCTCGTACTGCCAATAGCCGTCGCTGCGATACCACTGATATTTTGAATCGACCCGGAGCAACTGCCAACGCAGCCCCGTCTTGGTTAAAGGCTTGCCGTCAGGCGCGACCATAACCACGTCGAAGCTCGCCGTGTCGGCATCGCCGAGCGACTTGCCGGTGAACAGCGGCTTGACCCCGATCATCGCTTGCGACGGCGTGATCGGCAGCGCGAGCTTGCGCTCGACCGCGCGGCCACCCGGCTCCGCCAGGCGCACCACGATCGTGGCTTCGAGCGGCCGCGTCGACGCCGGCACCTTGCCGAGGCTCGCGCTGAAGCGCGCCATGCCCTTGGCGTCGGTTTCGGGTAGATCGGCCAGGGGCAGAAGGTCTGAATCGCTGCCGTCATCGCTGTCGGCCTCGTCGCGGCCGAACACATAACCGGCAAATCCCGGACGCTCCGCGGCCCTGGCGATACGGATCTCGCCGTCGAGATTGAGGCCCGCGGCCGGCGCGCCATAGAGGAAGCGCGCATCGACGCTGATCTCAGCCGGCGAATCCGGTGAGATGCCGAGAGCGGTGGTGCTGAGATCGAATTCGAGCCGGTCCGGAACATAATCCTCGACCAGGAAACTCGCCTCGCCAATGGCCGGCCGCTTCGGATCGGTGAAGGCGGCGACGCGCCAAGTGCCGGTGGGGGCCGCGGACACGATGTCGACGTCCAGCGTGCGCCCGCCGATGCCCTGATCGGGAACGACGGTCCGGCGATATTCGACGCCGTCGGAGCGCATGACCACGAGCGTGAGCGGCATGTCGGTGACGGCGACACTGTCCGCGGTGCGGAGCAGCGCCGTGACATGCACGGTCTCGCCGGTGCGGTAGACCCCGCGCTCGGTGAACACATAGGCATCGAGGCCGGAGGGTGCGTCGCGCCCGGCGACGCCACGATCGGTCAGATCGAAGGGAGACTGCTTCAGGCTCAGGAAGGCGTAGTCGCCCGCAGCCGTCGATGCGACCAGCATGGCGGGGGAGAGGCCGCCTTCGCCTCTGGAAAGGCCAGGCGCGAAGGCGACGCTGCCTTTGGCGTCGGTCGTCCCGGTGGCGAGGACCTCATTGTTGCGTGCGAGCAAGCGAAGCTCGACCCCGTCGACCGGCGCCGTGGTCGCCAGCGAGTTGACGAAGGCATGGACCCCGTCGCCGCCCGAATAGGCCGTGAGCCCGAGGTCGGAGACGATGAACCATTGCGTGGCGCGCTCGCTATATTCCTCCGTGATGGCATTGCCCGGTACTGCCGCCAGCACATAGACCCCTGGCTCCAGCTCGGGCACCGCCTCGGTCACGGGAAAATCGGTGGTGATCTCGGCGTTGAGCTCCCGCTCGACCGTCATATCGCCGGTCCAGACTTGATTGCCCTTCTGCTCGGCGATGTCGTTGAGGCTGTAGCCGTAGAGGTTGCGCTCGAAGTCGCCGCCCAGCACTTGGTCGATCAGATTGCGGTCGCCGATCCGATAGATCGTGACCTTGACCTTGTCGGTATTGACGCTGATGAGGGGAATGCCCTGCTGACCCGTCTTCGGCAGCACATAGGCCTTGCCCGCGAGCCGTACGAAGGGGTTCCGATCGCGGACATAGATGCTGAAGTCGGCCGTCTTGAGCAAATCTTCGCCGACGGTGGAGGGCAGGCCCTGGCGGAGCGTGATCGCATAGCTCTCGCCGTGCTTCAGCCCTTCGACGCAAAGCTGCTGGTCGTCCACCGAGAGCGCCGGCTTGTCCATGCCCGCCACGGCGACGTAGGGCGAGAAATCGGTGCGCTTCGGCAGGCCTTCGGTGAATTGGAAGCAAGCGCGCGGTGAGGCCGCGTCGGAATCGACGCTAAAGTTCGAGACGCGGAAGCCGTATTTCTCGCGCAGTTGACCATAGGTCGTCTTCAGCTCGGGCGTCTCGTTCAGCCTGAGCGCCAGAGCGAGCGCGTTGAGCGCCGGACGCCAATCGTTGCGTTTGCCATAGGCGCTTGCGAGCAGGATGAGGGCGTTGGCTTCGTCGGGGGCATTGGCGGCCCGCCGGTAGGCGATATAGGCCGCGGTGGTGGCGCGCTCGTAGCGGACGCTGCCGTCATCCTCATCGCTGGTGGGGAGTTTCAGCCAAAGATCCGCGAGCCTGCGCCAGGACTGCAAATCGTTCGGCGCCACCGCCACGATCTGGACGTAGATGTCGACCGCGCCTTCGACATCGCCCGACTTGAGGGCGGCGTCGGCCTCCTTCTTCAGAGTGATCACCGGCTTCTCGACGGTGCCGGCCTCTTCCTTCAAATCGGCCGGAAGCTTGATCGCGGCATCGTCGAGCGCGGAATCTTGGAACGGCTTTTCGGCGGCGGAGACGGGGGTGAGGGGGGCGGCGACGAATAGGAACAGCGCGGCGATAAGGCCAGCGCGGAAGCGTGTGGGCATTGAACTCCTCCCGGGCCCGCCCTCGGCGTGGCGGGACCCCGCCCTAATGTAGTGATGCTTTGTGACGGAAGCGAGGGGTGACACCGTCAGTCGGCCAAGGGCGGCAGGGGCGGCCAGTCATAAACGGCGGCGGCCCTGGCGATCAGCGCCTCGGCCAGCTTCGAGCCGTTATCGGAGTTGGTCATCACCACCATGCCCTGAGCCGTGGCGGGATACAGGATCAAATAGGCCTGATAGCCCACATTCTGCCCCCGCTTCATCAGCACGAGCGCGGAGCCGTCACCGGCGACCGCGGCGCCGAGACCGTAGGGCCCGCCATTCTGTTGCGTCAGCATTTTCCGCACCGTGTCCGGGGTGAGGAGGATGCGGCTTTCCCCCCGCCAGGCGCGGCCGATCTGAAGTAGGAGCTTGGCGAGGTCGGTCGGCGTCGACCACAGTCCCGCCGCGGCGTTCTCGGGAAAGACGTGCCAGCGGCCAGTAAGCTCGGCCCCATTGCGGTCATGGCCGCTCGCTGTCCGTGCTTCGAGGGCTGGGGAGAGCGGCTGGTCGAAGCTGCTCTCAATCATCCCGGCCGGACCGAGCACGAGGTCGTGCATGATCTCGGTGAAGGGCTTGCCCGTCGCGTCTTGCATCAGGGCTTCGGCGATCTCGTAGCCGCCGCCGGAATAATGATAGGCGCTGCCGGGAACGGCGATGACCGTCACGGCGGCCGAGTTGGCCGGAGGCGTGCCGTCCAGCACTTCGCTCAGGCTCGGGATGGGCGCTCCTACTTCATAACCGAGGAAGCCCGGCACGCCGATGCCGCCGGTCATGCTGAGGAGGCCGCGCAGAGTGACCTTATGCGTCTGGTCGAAAACGTTGCTGGGAACGCGCCAGGAGGTGAGGCGATCGTTCACGTCCTGGTCGAGGTCGAGCTTGCCCGTCTCGACGAGGCGCATGGCGCCGATGGCGGCGACGAATTTCGACAGCGACGCCGCCTGGTAGATCGTCTCGGCTGTCGCGTCCTGGCCATAGGCGCGGGCAAAGGCGATGCGGTCCGCGTCGATAATGGCGATGCTGACCGATGGGACATTGAGTGCGGCCAGCGCTTCATCGAGGCTCGCTCGCTTGTCCCCGTCCTTCACGCTGATCTTGAGGTCGGTCTCGATGGCGGCGGGGCCGGCGAAAGCTGGCGTGAAAGCGTCGGGGACGATCGTTGCCGCGAGCAGCGCCACCGCGAGCGGCAGCAAGGGGCAGCGCAATATCCGCATTGTCAGCTCCCGCCGATCACGCGGCCTTTCTGCTCTCTCGGGCAAGCGCCGCGATCTCGTCCCGCACCCAGTTGTGACATTCGTCGCGATCATAGCTCGAATGCCAGA